>OODT01000804.1_pt1 | contig 25440 bp, 24 predicted proteins | sample 1671841 | NCBI WGS metagenome assembly OODT01 (sample SAMN06348198, study PRJEB24527) | human gut metagenome | biome: human gut; feature: ankylosing spondylitis patient; material: feces | host: Homo sapiens | place: China | collected 2015-10 | reverse complement strand
CCCACTGTTCCGCCTACTTCCACGATGACCACATCATGGCCTTGTGCGCCGGCAATCACGCGATCTTTAATTTCATTGGTGATGTGTGGGATAACTTGAATTGTCGCACCTAAATAATCACCACGACGCTCTTTGCGTAATACTTCAGAATAAATTTTACCTGTGGTGAAGTTGTTGCGTTTGGTCATTTTGGTACGAATAAAACGCTCGTAGTGACCTAAGTCTAAATCGGTTTCCGCCCCGTCTTGTGTCACGAACACTTCGCCGTGTTGGGTTGGGCTCATTGTACCCGGATCCACGTTGATGTAAGGGTCTAATTTCATAATAGTCACGTTTAAGCCACGTGCTTCTAAAATTGCTGCCAATGATGCTGCAGCAATACCTTTACCTAACGATGAAACCACACCGCCTGTGACGAAAATATAATTTGTAGCCATAGTGAGAGACCTAAAATGTTGGGATAAAAATGATTATAGCCAATCATCTTTTATGCAAATTTGTGCAGAATGCTGAAAAGTGCGGTCAAAAATAAAAGAATAAAGATGATTAGCTATCAAGACGGGAGGATAGTTTACAGGATTTGAGATTTTTATACAATCTTGTCTTGTCAGGAATGTATGAAAATTAAATGGCTTATCATATTCTCCATTCTACGATAGAATACGCCCAAATTTTTTATAAAGAAGAGAAGAATTTATGACAAATAAAGCATTAAGCGTGGTGATTTTAGCAGCCGGTAAAGGCACTCGTATGTATTCTGATTTACCTAAAGTCTTGCACAAAGTGGCAGGTAAACCGATGGTAAAACATGTGATTGATACGGCAAATCAATTAGGTGCGGAAAACGTGCATTTGATTTACGGTCACGGTGGCGAATTAATGCGTGAGTGTCTGGCAAATGAAAGCGTGAACTGGGTATTCCAAGCGGAACAATTGGGTACAGGACATGCTATGCAACAAGCAATGCCTTTTTTCCGTGATGATGAAAATGTTTTAATGGTGTATGGCGATGGCCCAATGATCACACCGGAAACATTGCAAAAATTAATCGATGCGAAACCTGAAAATGGTATCGCAGTGTTAACCGTCGTATTAGATAACCCAACAGGTTATGGTCGAATCGTACGTGAAAATGGCAAAGTTGTAGGGATTGTTGAACAAAAAGATGCAACGCCTGAGCAGCTTAAAATTCAAGAGATTAATACAGGTGTGTTAGTTTCAGATGGTGCAAGTTTCAAAAAATGGTTAGCGCGTTTAGATAATAATAATGCACAAGGCGAGTTTTATATTACTGATGTAATTGGCTTAGCTCATCAAGATGGTTGTCCGATTGTAGCTGTGCAAGCAACTGATTTTATGGAAGTTGAAGGGGTAAATAATCGCCTACAATTAGCCAAAATGGAACGCTATTATCAACGTAAACAAGCAGAAAAACTTTTACTTGCAGGTGTGATGTTGATTGACCTTGAACGTTTTGATTTACGCGGCACATTAGAGCACGGTAAAGATGTTGAAATTGATGTGAACGTGATTGTGGAAGGTAATGTGCGTTTAGGTGATCGAGTAAAAATTGGCGCTGGGTGTGTATTGAAAAATGTGACTATTGGTGACGATGTTGAGATCAAGCCTTATTCTGTTTTAGAAGATGCCACAATTGGTGCAAAAGCGGCGATTGGTCCATTCTCTCGTTTACGTCCAGGTGCTGAATTAGCGGCTGAAACCCATGTGGGTAACTTTGTGGAAATTAAAAAATCCACAGTAGGTAAAGGCTCTAAAGTAAACCACCTTACTTATGTCGGTGATACTGAAATCGGTGAAAACTGTAATATTGGTGCAGGTGTCATTACTTGTAACTATGACGGTGCAAATAAATTTAAAACAATCATTGGTAACAATGTATTTGTTGGATCGGATACGCAGTTAGTCGCGCCTGTTACCGTCGCAGATGGCGCAACCATTGGGGCTGGTTCAACGATCACTCAAAATATTGAGAAAGATGAGCTGGTGATTACTCGTGTGCCACAACGTCATATTCAAGGTTGGCAAAGACCGGTGAAGAAAAAGTAATTAACATTGAAAGGCGAACCAATGTGTTCGCCTTTTATAATTTGATGCCTTTTACTTTATAAAGGTTGTTCGAGTTGCTAAAATCATCGTCCATTTATAAAGACGGATAATTTCCTATGACAAAAAATAAAACAGGACTTTCATTCCTTTGGATAAGTGCGGTTGCATTTATCCTTGATTTACTGACCAAATATATTGTAGTGCAACGCTTTGCTCTCCATGAAAGCATAAACATATTGCCCATTTTTAATTTAACCTATGTGCGTAATCCCGGGGCTGCGTTCAGTTTATTTGCAGATCATGATGGTTGGCAGAAGTATTTCTTTATCGTGCTCGCGATTGGTATTTCCTTAATGCTAGCTTACTTTATGAAAAAGAATTCTGCAGAACAAAAATTACAAAACTCAGCTTATGCACTGATTATTGGTGGTGCGTTAGCCAATATGGTGGACCGTGCGTATAACGGTTTTGTGGTGGATTTCTTAGATTTTTATTGGGATATTCATCATTATCCGGTATTCAATGTGGCAGATATTGCGATTTGTATTGGTGCAGGTTTATTAGCATTAGATGCCTTTAAAGGTGATAAAAAGAGCGGTCAAAAATGAAGATAATTTTAGCTAACCCTCGTGGATTTTGCGCAGGTGTCGATCGAGCCATTAGCATTGTTGAATTAGCGCTTGAAATTCATGGTGCGCCGATTTATGTGCGTCATGAAGTGGTGCACAACCGTTTTGTGGTAAATGGTTTGCGTGAGCGTGGGGCGATTTTTGTAGAAGAATTAAGTGAAGTGCCAGACGGTGCCATTGTGATTTTTTCTGCTCATGGTGTGTCACAAGCCGTTCGTCAAGAAGCGAAAGATCGTCAGTTAAAAGTATTTGATGCAACTTGTCCATTGGTAACCAAAGTACATATGCAAGTGGCTCGTGCAAGCCGTAAAGGGACGAAAGCGATTTTGATCGGACACAAAGGCCATCCAGAAGTGGAAGGCACAATGGGGCAGTACAACAACGAGGAAGGTGGTATTTTCTTAATTGAAAGCGTGGAAGATATTGCTCGTTTGCCGGTTCAAGAAAATGACGATTTAACCTTTATGACGCAAACCACACTTTCTCTTGATGATACGGCGGAAACTATCAGTGCATTGAAAGACAAATATCCTGCTATTCAAGGCCCACATAAAAACGATATTTGCTATGCTACAACCAATCGCCAAGAAGCAGTGCGTGAATTAGCAAAACAATGTGAGCTAGTCGTGGTTGTAGGCTCTAAAAACTCATCAAATTCTAACCGTTTAGCTGAGTTGGCATCGCGTATGGGCGTGAAATCAAAATTGATTGATGATCCAAATGATGTGGCTGCAGATTGGTTTGAAGGCGTTGAAACAATTGGCGTAACAGCAGGTGCTTCAGCACCTGAAGAGTTGGTGCAATCTGTGATTGCTCGATTAAAAGAATTTGGTGCAGATAGTATCGAAGAGCTTCAAGGCTTAGAAGAAAATATGTTCTTTGAAGTGCCAAAAGAGCTACGAATAAAAGAAGTAAACTAATTCTATTAAAAAAGTGCGGTTAATTTACCGCACTTTTTTTGTGTTATTTTATTTTTTATTGTGCACTTTAAGCCATTTTTGCATTTGTTCAATTTCTGCTTGTTGAGCGTTAATAATATTCTCAGCAAGCTTACGCATCTCAGGATCTTTTCCGTATTTTAATTCAACTTCCGCCATTTTTACTGCGCCAATATGGTGTGGCAACATACCTGCTGCAAAAGCAACATCAGGATCTTTATATTGCGCAGCTGCCATCATGTCTTGATGCATTTGACTCATACCTTGCATTAATTCTTGTTGCATTGCAGAATCTGTCGACATTGGCATATTCATGTGTGCTTGATGCGGTTGTTCATTAGCTTGGGCATAAATTGAAACTGCAGCAGCGCTAAGTGTGATAAAAGTCATAAGTTTTTTCATGTTTTTCTCCTATGTGATAACTGAATGAGCACCAATCATAAACTTTAACCTAAGGTTAAGGTCAATATTTATTCCGAAAATTTTTGGTGAGATGCTAAAATAAGACAATGTTTGATATGAGGGACAGAATCATGAAACAAAAAATTGTGCTTGCCACAGGTAATAAAGGCAAAGTAAAAGAAATGGCAGATGTATTAGCTGATTTCGGTTTTGAAGTGATTGCACAAACAGATTTAGGCATTGAAAGCCCAGAGGAAACTGGCTTAACGTTTGTCGAAAATGCGATCCTGAAAGCACGTTATGCATCTGAAAAATCAGGTTTACCGGCAATAGCGGATGATTCTGGTCTCGTGGTGGATGCGTTAAATGGTGCGCCAGGATTGTATTCTGCACGTTATGCTGGAGTAGATGGTGACGAAGCCGATGCGAAAAATCGTGAAAAATTACTAGCAGAATTAGCTGATGTTCCAACTGAACGTCGCCAAGCAAAATTTGTGAGTACGATTGTGTTATTACAACACCCAAGCGATCCTTCTCCAATCATTGCTCAAGGTGAATGTGAAGGGAATATCATTTATGAAGAACGAGGTGAAAATGGCTTTGGCTATGACTCGCTCTTTTTTAGCCCAGAAAAAGGCTGTACTTTTGCAGAATTAGAAACTGTAGAGAAAAAGAAAATCTCTCATCGTGCGAAGGCATTAGCCGTTTTAAAATCAAAATTAAGCGTCTAAAGTGCGGTTAATTTTTACTGAGAATTTAAGGATACAAAATGATTGTGACAACAACCCCTAATGTTGAAGGGAAACAAATCGTAGAATACAAACAAGTCGTCTTTGGTGAAGTGATTGCAGGTGCCAATTTTATGCGTGATTTTTTTGCTGGCATCACAGATGTGATTGGTGGGCGTTCTAGTGTTTATGAGCGTCGTATTAGTCGTGCGCTTCAAGATGCGTTGAAAGAACTGGAAGAAAAAGCGTATGCCTTGGGCGCTAATGCTATTGTTGGCGTAGAAGTTAACTACACAACGGTAGGCGCGAAAAGCATGTTTATGGTGATTGCAAGTGGCACGGCAGTGGTGGTGCGCTAAGGTCGTTTTTTCATTTACTTAAATGTGATTTTTGCGATCAGGATCGCAAAAGTGCGGTCAATTTCTTGCGTGTTTTTGGTGTTTCTTAAAAATGTCGCTGTTGATATGAATCAACGGTACTTTTTGTTAATAAAGGACATTTTTATGAAATTGATGAAACATTTATTTAGTTCATTATTTGTTGCAACCACAATGTTGAGCTCGCAAGTGTTTGCAGAAGAAAAGGTGGCTGAACAGGCTCAACCTCAAGCGCAAGTTCAGCAACAAACCGCATCACAAACTACACAACAAGCAGTGAGTGATAAATTAAATATCAATACCGCCAGTGCATCAGAAATTCAAAAAGCGCTAATTGGTATTGGTGCGAAAAAGGCAGAAGCCATTGTGCAGTATCGTGAAAAGCACGGTAATTTCACTATGGCGGAACAATTGCTTGAAGTACAAGGCATTGGTAAAGCAACGTTAGAGAAAAATCGCGATCGTATTGCGTTTTAATCTGCGTTATTTATATATAAAAAGCGGGATAGTGATATCTCGCTTTTTTTGTATTTGAAGATGAAATTTACCAAAACTTGCAAAATATCAAATTTTTTTGAAATAAATAGGGGATTTCTTGCAATGGTTTTATAAGAGAGTAGAATACCAAATGGGTATAGGAATACCTATGTTGTAGTATAAAAAATAATAAACCAACTATTTGGAGTTAGATATGGCATCAGAAAATTTAAATCAATCTTCTGTTGCTCTCACACCAGTTGAAGCAACGGATTATGCTGAAAGCGTTGCTGCGTATAAAGCGCAAAAACGCCCATTTTTATCATTCATGTCTGGTATTAGTGCTGGGGCTTGTATTGCTTTAGCCTTTGTATTCTATACGACGACACAAACAGCAAGCGCAGGAGCACCTTGGGGATTAACCAAGTTAGTCGGTGGGTTAGTTTTCTCTTTAGGCGTAATTATGGTGGTAATTTTAGGATCTGAATTATTCACCTCTTCTACTTTAACCTTAGTTGCCCGTGTAGGCGGTAAGATAACCACAACACAAATGATCCGAAATTGGATTGTGGTATATTTGGGCAACTTTGTAGGCGGTTTATTTATTGCTGCAGTGATTTGGTTTGGGGGGCAAACCATGGCAGCAAGTGGTCAATGGGGTTTAACCATTTTGGCAACCGCGCAACATAAAATTCATCATACTTGGTTTGAGGCATTTAACCTTGGTATTTTATGTAACATTATGGTGTGTGTAGCGGTATGGATGTCTTATTCCGGTAAAACTGTTACAGACAAAGCATTTATTATGATTATGCCAATTGGCTTATTTGTGGCATCAGGTTTTGAACACTGTGTGGCAAATATGTTTATGATTCCGCTTGGCATTATTACAGCACATTTTAGTACACCAGAATTTTGGCAACAAATTGGTGTGGATCCAATGAAATATGCAGACTTAGATCTTTATCATCTCATTGTGAAGAATTTAATTCCCGTAACGTTGGGCAATATTGTGGGCGGCGCAGTTTGTATCGGCTTATTCCAACGTTATTTAACTAAAGCTCACTAATGTACTAACGAACTAACAGACTTATTTTTTATCAATTAAAAAAGGAAATGACTATGTCAGAACTTAATGAAGCACAAAAAGTTGCGTGGACAGGGTTCGTTGCCGGTGACTGGCAAGAAAACGTCAACGTGCGTGATTTTATTCAGAAGAACTACACCCCGTATGAAGGTGATGATTCTTTCTTAGCTGGTCCAACCGAAGCGACAACAAAACTTTGGGAAACTGTAATGGAAGGGATCAAAGTTGAAAACCGTACTCACGCGCCATTAGACTTTGACGAGCATACGCCTTCAACGATTATTTCTCACGCGCCAGGCTACATCAATAAAGACTTGGAGAAAATCGTAGGTCTTCAAACTGATGCTCCATTAAAACGTGCCATTATGCCATTTGGTGGTATTAAAATGGTGGAAGGTTCATGTAAAGTTTACGGTCGTGAATTAAATCCTGAAGTGAAAAAAATCTTCACTGAATACCGTAAAACACATAACCAAGGCGTATTCGATGTTTATACACCAGATATTTTACGTTGCCGTAAATCAGGTGTATTAACTGGTCTTCCAGATGCTTACGGTCGTGGCCGTATTATCGGTGACTACCGTCGTGTAGCACTTTACGGTGTAGACTTCTTAATGAAAGATAAATACGCACAATTCTCTTCTTTACAAAAAGACTTAGAAGATGGCGTAAATCTTGAAGCAACTATCCGTTTACGTGAAGAAATCGCAGAACAACACCGTGCATTAGGCCAAATGAAACAAATGGCTGCAAGCTACGGTTACGATATTTCTAACCCAGCAACCAATGCTAAAGAAGCAATTCAATGGATGTACTTTGCTTACTTAGCAGCAATCAAATCACAAAATGGTGCAGCGATGTCATTCGGTCGTACTGCAACCTTTATCGATATCTATATCGAACGTGATTTAAAAGCGGGTAAAATTACTGAAACTGAAGCGCAAGAATTAGTTGACCACTTAGTCATGAAACTTCGTATGGTTCGTTTCTTACGTACACCTGAATACGATCAATTATTCTCTGGTGACCCAATGTGGGCAACTGAAACCATCGCAGGTATGGGTTTAGATGGCCGTACATTAGTAACCAAAAATACATTCCGTATTTTACACACCCTTTACAACATGGGTACTTCTCCAGAACCAAACTTGACTATCCTTTGGTCTGAGCAATTACCTGAAAACTTCAAACGTTTCTGTGCGAAAGTATCGATTGATACCTCATCTGTTCAATACGAAAACGATGATTTAATGCGTCCAGACTTCAACAATGATGACTACGCAATCGCATGTTGTGTATCACCAATGGTTGTTGGTAAACAAATGCAATTCTTCGGTGCGCGTGCAAACTTAGCGAAAACATTGTTATACGCAATCAACGGTGGTATCGATGAAAAATTAGGTATGCAAGTGGGTCCGAAAACTGCACCAATCACTGATGAAGTGTTAGATTTTGACACAGTCATGACTCGTATGGACAGTTTTATGGATTGGTTGGCAAAACAATATGTGACTGCCTTAAACATCATCCACTACATGCACGATAAATATTCATACGAAGCAGCATTAATGGCGTTACATGATCGTGATGTATACCGTACCATGGCTTGTGGTATCGCAGGTCTTTCTGTTGCGGCAGACTCACTTTCAGCAATTAAATATGCGAAAGTTAAACCAGTTCGTGGCGACATCAAAGATAAAGATGGCAATGTTGTAGCAAGCAACGTAGCAATCGACTTCGAAATCGAAGGTGAATATCCACAATATGGTAACAACGACAACCGTGTTGATGACATCGCTTGTGACTTAGTTGAACGTTTCATGAAGAAAATTCAAAAACTTAAAACTTACCGCAACGCTGTGCCTACACAATCTGTATTAACCATTACTTCTAACGTCGTTTATGGTAAGAAAACAGGTAACACCCCAGATGGTCGTCGCGCTGGCGCGCCATTCGGACCAGGTGCTAACCCAATGCACGGTCGTGACCAAAAAGGTGCGGTAGCGTCATTAACTTCTGTTGCTAAACTTCCATTTGCTTACGCGAAAGATGGTATTTCTTATACCTTCTCAATCGTACCAAATGCGTTAGGTAAAGATGCAGAAGCACAACGTCGTAACCTTGCTGGCTTAATGGATGGTTACTTCCACCATGAAGCAACAGTAGAAGGTGGCCAACACTTAAACGTGAACGTGTTAAACCGTGAAATGTTATTAGATGCGATGGAAAATCCGGACAAATATCCGCAATTAACCATCCGTGTATCTGGTTACGCAGTACGTTTCAACTCTTTAACTAAAGAGCAACAACAAGACGTCGTAACTCGTACATTCACAGAATCGTTCTAAAACACGATAAAATTTAACCGCACTTTAGCGGGAACATAAAAATTATGAGCCTGATTTTAAGTCAGGCTCATTTTTTATAGATGATATTTTTGGTAAAATTTAGCTAGATTTATTTTTTGGAAATTTATTTATGTCTGTTCTAGGAAGAATTCACTCCTTTGAATCCTGTGGCACCGTGGATGGTCCCGGCATTCGTTTTATTTTATTTATGCAAGGCTGTTTAATGCGTTGCAAATATTGCCACAACCGTGATACTTGGGATCTTGATGGTGGTCGCGAAATCAGTGTTGAAGAACTTATGAAAGAAGTGGTGAGTTATCGTCACTTTATGAACGCAACTGGTGGTGGTGTAACAGCATCAGGTGGTGAAGCCATTCTTCAAGCTGAGTTTGTTCGTGATTGGTTCCGTGCTTGTAAAGCAGAAGGGATTAATACTTGTTTAGATACTAATGGTTTTGTGCGTCATTACGATCATATTATTGATGAATTGCTTGATGTAACCGATCTTGTATTACTTGATTTGAAAGAACTTAACGATCAAGTGCACCAAAACCTTATTGGTGTACCAAATAAACGGACGCTGGAATTTGCGAAATATCTGCAAAAACGTAATCAACGTACTTGGATTCGTTATGTCGTCGTTCCAGGCTATACAGATAACGATCACGATGTTCATCTGCTCGGACAGTTTATTGAAGGTATGACCAATATTGAAAAAGTCGAGCTTCTCCCTTATCATCGATTAGGGGCTCATAAATGGAAAACCCTTGGCTTTGAGTATGAGCTCGAAGATGTTTTGCCACCGACGAAAGAATCGCTTGAGCATATAAAAAACATCTTAGAGGGATACGGACATACCGTAAAATACTAAGTGATAGTGTTAAACGGTAAACAGCAAGCTTCAGTAAGCTTTAAGGAGAGAAAAATGAAAAAATTAGCATTAACGTTTTTAGGTGTAGCCCTTTTAGCAGGCTGTTCAGCTGTTCAACCGCCACTTCCTCAAGAGGAGGTGAAACTAAGCCCACCTTCGAAAGATAGAGTGGGTTATGCTCGCTTGGTAAAAGACAAAAATTACTACATTGATACCGATTCTATTTGGGTCGATAACCAAGATTTAAACCAAGTACATTTTGATGCGGTAGTGAATTTGGATAAAGGCTTATATGTGTATCCAAATGAGAAAAGACGTTATGCACGTTCTGTTCGCCAATATAAAATCTTAAACTGTAAGAACTACCATTTAACTCAAGTTCGTACCGATTTTTATGATGATTTCTGGGGCGAAGGTTTACGTGCTGCACCGAAAAAACAAGAGAAATACACAATCAGCTTGAAGCCTAATACAACGCTCTATGCCGCAGCACAAATCATTTGTGTGAACTCAGATAGAAAGCCTTCTTTAGAGTTAGAAGGCTCAAAAGCAAAATAATCAATCAAAGTGCGGTTAGAAATAACCGCATTTTTTATATCCATAAAGCTGATGAGCAAACAATAAAAAAACGGTCAATATTCATTAAATATTGACCGCTCTTTTTATCTCATAATGAAAGATTATTTCACACGAGAAACGTATTCGCCTGAACGAGTATCCACTTTAATCACTTCACCGATTTGAACGAAAAGCGGTACTTTCACCACTGCGCCAGTGCTTAATGTTGCTGGTTTACCGCCTGTACCTGCAGTATCACCTTTAAGACCAGGGTCTGTATCGATGATTTCTAATTCTACGAAGTTTGGTGGAGTAACGCTGATTGGCGCACCATTCCATAAAGTCACGATACAATCTGCTTGGTCCAATAACCATTTTTCTGCATCACCGACTGCTTTTGCATCAGCAGAGTATTGTTCGAATGTTTCTGGGTGCATGAAGTACCAGAATGCATCATCTTTGTATGAATAAGTGAGGTTAAGATCCATAACATCAGCAGCTTCAACCGAAGTACCAGATTTGAAGTTTACGTCTAATACTTTGCCTGAAATTAATTTACGAATACGAGTACGAGTAAAAGCTTGGCCTTTACCTGGTTTAACGAATTCGTTTTCAACGATCACACAAGGCTCACCGTCTTGCATAAATTTTAGACCTGGTTTGAAATCACTGGTAGTATATGTAGCCATATTAAAAATATCCTAAAAAATAGAGATTGTTTGAAAGTGCGTATTTTAACCCGAAATATTGCGATTAGAGAAGAACAAAATTGGTTAGAAACCCTAAAAAATGCGATTTCTGATCCGAAAATCTTATTAAAAACCTTAAATTTGCCCGTTGAAGATTTTGCCGAGGACATCGCTGCTCGTAAACTTTTTGCTATGCGAGTGCCTTTGCCTTTTGTTGAAAAAATGGAAAAAGGGAATCCTAAAGACCCACTTTTTTTACAGGTAATGACGGCCCAACAAGAATTTATTGAAGCGGAGGGGTTTAGCCAAGATCCTTTAGATGAGCAGCAAAAAAATGCCGTGCCTAATATTCTGCATAAATATCAAAATCGCTTGCTGTTTATGGCAAAAGGGGGCTGTGCGATTAATTGCCGTTATTGCTTCCGTCGTCATTTTCCTTATGATCAAAACCCAGGCAATAAAACCAGTTGGCAACAAGCAATAGACTATATTGCCGCACATCCTGAAATCGAAGAAGTGATTTTTTCGGGTGGTGACCCGATGATGGCGAAGGATAGTGAATGGGCGTGGCTATTAGAACGCCTTGAAAAGATACCACACTTACAACGTTTGCGTATTCACTCTCGTTTGCCGGTCGTGATTCCAGAGCGCATTACGGATGAATTTTGTGATTTATTGCTAAAAAGCCCATTACAAACAGTGTTTGTGACACATATCAATCATCCAAATGAAATTGATGAAGAATTCGCTTTGGCTATGCAGAAACTGGCAGGCGCTAAAGTCACATTACTCAATCAATCGGTCCTTTTAAAGGATGTGAATGATAACCCACATACATTAAAAGCATTGAGCGATAAGCTGTTTCAAGCAGGCATTCTGCCTTATTACTTGCATTTGTTGGATAAAGTGCAAGGTGCGAGCCATTTCTATATTTCAGATGAGAAAGCGTTACAAATTTATAAAGAATTACAGGCGCTCACTTCTGGCTATTTAGTACCCAAATTAGCTCGAGAAATTGGTGGAGAGCCAAATAAGACTTTATACACAGCGTAAGATCCGATAAAATACGATCCAATTTTTCACTGCACTTTTTGTGCGATCTTTAGTTTAGCAAATCGAGGTAATCCCGTGGATAATAAAAATCAACCTAACGACAATTCATCTCAAAATGAATTAGATTTAGGATTTAATCATTCAGACTCTGTGACCCCAAGAAAACCGGTTCAACAAAGTGGCTCAATTTTTGATAAAGCCAAAGGTTTATTTGGTAAAAAAGAACAGCCAGATACGCAATTCCATGTTCGTCGCGAACCAACTTTTGGCGCGGCAGCAAGCCAACCTTTTTCACCTTCTCAAGCATTTCAAAGTGAAAATGCTGAACAGTCAGCACCATCAAATGCTTTCGGAACTCAAGAGCCCGTTGAAAATGTTCAAGTAGAAAACGTAGCGGAAGAAAAAGTGATTTTTGAAAATTCGCCTTCAGAAGAGATTGTAGAAGAAGTGACAACTCAAGCCGAAACAGTTGCACCGGCAGCCGCTGCGGCAGCAAGCTTGAAATCACCTGAAAAATGGAAGGTTCTACAAATGTTACCAGAAAAACATCGTCGTTTATTTATTGCGATTTTGGGTTTAGTGGTATTACTGATCATTTTCTTCACCCTAAAACCAAATTCAGATACGGTGGAGTCTTTTGAGCAACAAAATGGTAATGAAATTCCAGTTCAATTCCAATCATTGGATCAATCTCAACCAGTTGAAACGACGATATTAGATAACAATAATACGGTAGCACCAGCAAAAACAGAACAAACAGCAAATGACGCTAAATCAGATACACCTCCAGCAATGGAATATGTAGGTGATAAAGCAGACGCCGCTAAATCACAAACTGCAGAGCCTGCGCAACAAACTGTTGCTCAACAACCAGCAACTCAACCTGCGCCAGTTAAACCAACTCTTGATGCAACAAGTAAAGAACCATTGCTAAGAACACTGCAGCCAACGGCAGAAAAACATACCGCAATGGTTGAGCATAAAGCAGAACCTCGTCGTGAACATACAGCTGTGGTTCAAGAGAAAAAACAACCTAAACCAGCAACTGAAAAAGTGACAGCTCAGCCGACTCAAACCGTGAAAAAAGAGCAAAGCAAAATTCAAGAAGCGAAACCTGTTGCGACTAAAGAGACTAAAGTTCAAATTGTGGAAGCGAAATCTGCAACCAACAAGACTGTGAAAGCTGCAGAACCAGTAGCTCAAACTGCTTCAACAGGTGCAACAAAAACATTAACTGTGCCGCAAGGTGTTTCACTGATGCAAGTATTCCGTGATAATAAATTGAATATTGCCGATGTGAATGCGATGACCAAAGCAAATGGTGCAGGTAATGCATTAAGCAGCTTTAAACCTGGTGACAAAGTACAGGTTTCAGTGAACAGTCAAGGCCGAGTGAGTGAGCTTCGTTTATCAAATGGCGGCAAGTTCATTCGTCAAGCCGATGGTTCATATCAGTATAAAAAATAATTTTTAGTGGGCGAGTAATCGCCCATTTTTCTAGCTGAGATTGTTTATCCTTGCTCATTTTATAAAGTGAGCAATCATAAACAAACCTTGATGGAAACAGGATTCATGTTAAAAAAAATAAGCGTAATTTTGACCGCACTTTGGCTTTCTGCATGCTCGCAGAATGTTGAGTTAAATAAAGCTACACCACAGAAAATGAAAGTGCAAACCGTTGATAAGAAATATCAAAAGGGTTTAGCAACCGTTTACTTGTGCAAAGACAATAAAGAAGTGAGTGTGGTTCATACCAAACAAAAACAGAAAAGTAAAAAAACACTCAGTCAGGTGACCGTAACTTTTAATGATGTAACTGAAAAATTGACTCGTGTGATTTCTGAGCGTGGTAGAAATTATGCGAATATTCGTTGGTATTGGCAGGAGCGAGATGACTTCAGTCAATTACAAACTAGTGTAGGGGAAGTGCTCGCAGAACGCTGTGTTAAACAACCAAGTGAATTAAAATCAGGCAAATAATTCTTTTATGGATCTCCAACGCGGCTTTGTGTTACATCGTCGTCCTTATAGTGAAACCAGCCTTTTGGTGGATTTATTCACTGAAGAAACGGGACGTTTGACGGTTATTGCAAAAGGTGCACGTGCGAAACGTTCGGCATGGAAATCTGTCTTACAGCCTTTTACGCCATTACTTCTGCGTTGGTCAGGTAAAGGCGCATTAAAAACGCTTACTAAAGCAGAGCCAGCGGCAATTACGCTCCCTTTGCAGCAAACGGCTTTATACAGCGGGTTTTATGTAAATGAGCTGATTACTCGCGTGATCGAACCAGAAACGGCCAATCCACAACTTTTTCAGCATTATCTTCAATGCTTAACAGGCTTAGCCACTCAACCACAGGTTGAGCCTACATTACGTCTATTTGAATTTCATTTACTTAAAATCTTAGGTTATGGCATTGATTTTCTGCATTGTGCTGGCTCAGGTTTGCCAGTGGATGAATCAATGACTTACCAATACCGTGCGGAAAAGGGTTTTATCGCCTCGTTAGTGAAAGATAACTTGACCTTTTATGGTCGAGATTTACTCGCCTTTGAGCGTTTGGACTTTACCAATGAGGCAGTCTTGCAAGCAGCAAAACGTTTTACTCGCATCGCACTTAAACCTTATTTAGGTGATAAGCCGCTGAAAAGCCGAGAATTATTTACGCAAAATGTACTTTATTTAAAATAATCCCTTTCTTTGATAAAAATAGATTAAAACAGCATCATGGCTTTACTTTACGCTCCACAAAAAAAACAGAAAACCATACAAAGAATCGTCGCTGAAATTCAGGATTTAGATTATCAAGGGCTAGGTGTTGCCAAAATTCAAGGTAAAACCTGGTTCATTGAAAACGCGTTGCCAGCGGAAAAAGTGGAAGCGGTAGTGACCGATGAGAAACGTCAATATGGATTAGCTACTGCTCAAAAATGGCTACAAAAGAGTAGTCAGCGTGTTGAGCCACTATGTCGTTATTATGAGCGTTGTGGTGGCTGCCAAGGCCAGCATATTCCTGTGGAAATACAACGTAAAGCGAAAGAGAAAGCCCTTTTTTCTCGTTTAAGTAAACTGCAAGCAGAGCCTATTCAATTAATGCCCATGATTTGTGGTGAACAATGGGCTTATCGTCGTCGAGTACGATTAAGTTTACTGTGGAATGCGAAAAACAAAACCGTTGAAATGGGATTTCGTCAGAAAAACTCCAATCAGTTAGTCAGCATTCAGCAATGCTTAGTCGCAGAGTCAGCAATCAATGATCTTATCCCAAAATTGACCGCACTTTGGGTGCAATATTCAGCCCAGAAACAATTAGGGCATATTGAATTGGTTTCTGCTGAGAATGGCGTAGCTATGTTGTTACGTTACAAAGGAAATCTAGCCGAAACTGACCGCACTTTGTTGCTCGAGTTTGCTCGTATAAATGCCGTAAATTTGTTTTTACAAGATGATCAAAGTATTCAACTTGTGCATGGTGAAATGCCTTATTATGCGTTAGATGATATTCGTTTATCTTTTGATATCCGCGATTTTATTCAAGTGAATACCTACTTAAATCAACAAATGGTTGAGACTGCTTTAGATTGGCTTGATTTGAATCAGGACGATCACGTTTTAGATTTGTTCTGTGGCATGGGCAATTTCACGTTACCTTTAGCCAAACGCGTGAAAAGTGCGGTTGGAATTGAAGGCGTTTTTGACATGGTGCAAAAAGCCCAAGCGAATGCACAGTTTAATCACATCGATAATGTTGAATTTTATCAAGCCGATTTAGACCAAGCTTTTTCAGAACAGCCTTGGGCAAAACAACATTTCAATAAAATTCTTCTCGACCCGCCTCGTAGCGGTGCCACTTTTGCACTGAATGCGTTATGTGAGCTTGGCGCAGAAAGTATTCTCTATGTATCTTGCAATCCCGCAACCTTAGTACGAGATGCTGAAATTCTCCGCTCTTTCGGTTATCGCATCATCAAAACTGCCATGATTGATATGTTCCCTCATACCAGTCATTTGGAATCGGTGACATTATTTATCAAATAAGGTGTAAATTCTGATAGAATAGTCAGACTTTTTTGTTGTCTTAAAAAGACAACTCGGTTGACAGGATGTCACCGAGCCATATTCATCAGCAAGGGGGTATTATGGTTGCAGTTCGTGGTTCTCACTTATTAAATCCGCAAGATTTTGTGATCGAGCAATGGTGTTCGAGCCTTAAACTTCCTGCCGCCACTGAAAAATCTCTGATTGATGCATGGTATTATGCTCAAGCTAAAATAGCTGAACATGCCGATAAAATGGAAAATGCAGTGCTCACATTGCAATCCGGTGTGGAAATGGTGGAAATCCTGCATGAAATGAATATGGACAGTGAGAGTTTGCTCACTGCGATGCTATTCCCATTAGTAGCCAACCAACTCGTAGATTGGGAACAAATTCAAGAAGATTTTGGTCCTAAAATCACTAAATTACTCAAAGGCGTAGAAGAGATGGATAACATCCGTCAGCTCAACGCCAGTCATTCAGCCAATGCTTCCCAAGTGGATAATGTGCGCCGTATGCTCCTTGCGATGGTGGACGATTTCCGCTGTGTGATCATCAAACTTGCCGAACGTATTACGTTTCTTCGCGATGCGGAAAATCATTTTTGCGAAGAAGAAAAAGTGTTGGCAGCCAAAGAATGTTCCAATATTTATGCCCCATTGGCGAACCGTTTGGGTATCGGTCAATTGAAATGGGAACTTGAAGATTACTGCTTCCGTTATTTGCATCCAGAACAATATCGAAATATCGCCAAATTATTGCATGAGCGTCGTTTAGATCGTGAGCAGTATATTACTGATTTTGTAACCGAATTAACCGGTTATTTAAAAGAAAATATTGATCAGGTTGAGGTTTACGGTCGTCCAAAACATATCTATAGCATTTGGCGAAAAATGCAAAAGAAACATTTGGAATTCAGCGGTTTATATGATGTAAGAGCGGTCAGAATTATTGTGCAAAAATTGCAGGATTGTTATACCGCGCTTGGTATCGTACATACACATTTCAAACATTTACCAAAAGAATTTGATGACTATGTCGCCAATCCTAAACCGAATGGCTATCAATCCATTCATACGGTGGTATTGGGCAAAGGTGGTAAGCCGATTGAAGTGCAAATTCGTACTCAACAAATGCATGATGATGCTGAGCTTGGGGTTGCGGCGCACTGGAAATACAAAGAAGGGACGACAGGTAGCCTTTCTGCTTACGAAGAAAAAATCACTTGGTTGCGTAAATTACTTGCATGGCAAGATGATATTACGGATTCTGGCGAAGTGATGGCGGAATTGCGTAGCCAAGTCTTTGATGACCGAGTCTATGTGTTTACGCCAAAAGGTGAGGTGGTGGATTTGCCAGCTGGTTCTACACCACTTGATTTTGCTTATGCGATCCACAGCGAAATTGGTCACCGTTGTATTGGGGCGAAAGTCGGAGGACGTATCGTGCCATTCACTTATCACCTACAAATGGGTGAGCAAGTGGATATCATCACGCAGAAAAATCCTAACCCAAGCCGAGATTGGGTAAACCCAAATTTAGGTTTTACACATACATCAAAAGCGCGTGCGAAAATCCAAGCGTGGTTCAAAAAACAAGACCGCGATAAAAACGTTCCTGCGGGTAAAGAGCTGTTAGATAATGAGCTTGCGCGTTTGAATATCAGTTTAAAACAAGTAGAGCAGGTTGCATTACCTCGCTATAACTTAAAAAACCTCGAAGACTTATATGCGGGTATTGGTAGCGGGGATATTCGTTTAAATCAGTTGGTGAATTTCTTACAAAGCCGATTGATTAAAGTGACAGCTGAAGAGGCGGATCAAGAAATTCTCCGTCATGTGGCGAGCAAAAGTGCGAATACCGCCCAGCAAAAGGCGCAACAAAAAGCAGACCAGCAGCAGAAAAAAGGCTATGTGATTGTTGAAGGTGTCGGTAATTTACTGCATCATATGGCGCGTTGTTGCCAACCGATTCCAGGCGATGCAATTGCGGGCTATATTACCATGGGACGTGGTATCTCAATTCATCGCTGCGATTGTGAGCAGTTCATTGAATTACAAGCTGCACATCCTGAACGCGTGGTGGAAGCCCTTTGGGGGGATAATTACGCGGCTGGTTTCCATATTAATATTCGCATTGTGGCAAGTGATCGTAATGGTTTATTACGCGATATTACGACTGTACTGGCGAATGAAAAAGTCAGTGTGCTAGGTGTTTCAAGCCGTGCAGACACCAAAAAACAAGTAGCAACGATGGATATGGAAATTGAACTGAAAAATGTCGAAAGTTTAAGTAAAATACTGGCCAGATTAGCGAAGTTAGACGACGTTATTGAAGCAAAACGTTTATAGATTACAACATAGGAACTTTTATGTATAAAACCACGGGATTAACCCATTTAATTAACTCCACAAAATATTCCTTACAAGGTTTAAAGAGTGCATTCAAAAATGAAACTGCATTCCGCCACGAATGTTTTCTTGCGTGCATTCTGATTCCGCTCGCATTTTTGCTAGGTGACACTAAAATTGAAATTGCCTTGATGATTTCATCGGTTTTACTCGTGATGGCGGTAGAGCTGTTAAATAGTGCAGTTGAAGCGGTGGTGGATCGTATCGGTACAGAACGCCACGAGCTTTCAGGGAGAGCTAAAGACCAAGGCTCAGCAGCGGTATTTATTGCCCTTTGCATTGTTGTCGTGGTTTGGGGAAGTATTTTATTTTTCTAAAGTGCGGTCAATTTTAAGTAAAAATGTCGGCTTATGTGTTTTACATAAGCCGTTTTTGTATAATGTACACAAACATTTATGTACCTCAGCGGTATTGGATATAAGTAGGTATTTATGACAACAGTTTCGTCTTTCGGTGCATTAGTTGCGCTTATTGTGGCCATTTTTCTTATTTTGAAAAAAGTCTCACCAGTCTATGGTATGTTGACGGGGGCCTTGATAGGCGGACTAGTTGGAGGCGCTGATTTATCCGAAACGATGAACTTAATGATCGGTGGGGCCCAGGGTATTACGACAGCTGTCATGCGAATTTTAGCGGCAGGTGTACTCGCGGGTGTACTCATTGAATCGGGGGCGGCCAGCACGATTGCCGAAACTATTACACATAAACTTGGTGAAGCAAGAGCATTATTGGCCTTAGCTTTAGCAACACTGATTTTAACCGCAGTGGGCGTGTTTATTGATGTAGCTGTTATTACCGTTTCCCCGATTGCTCTAGCATTAGCTCGTCGCACCAATTTATCAAAATCAGCTGTTTTATTAGCGATGATTGGTGGGGGGAAAGCAGGAAACTTGATGTCACCTAACCCCAATGCCATTGCGGCAGCAGATACCTTTCATCTGCCTTTAACTTCTGTGATGATGGCAGGGATTATTCCAGGGATCTTTGGTTTAATCTTAACTTACTACTTAGCAAAACGTTTAAAAAACAAAGGTTCTTTTGTGTCTGAGCAAGAAGTGGTCGCCGTTGATACGAAAAATTTACCCTCATTTTTGACCGCACTTGCTGCACCATTAGTGGCCATCTTACTACTTGCGCTGCGTCCATTGGCGGACATTAAAGTCGATCCTCTCATTGCATTACCTCTAGGTGGTTTAATTGGTGCGTTATGTATGGGAAAACTTCGCCATGCGAATAGCTATGCAATTAGTGGTTTAGGCAAAATGGCACCGGTGGCGATTATGTTGCTCGGTACAGGGGCTTTAGCGGGCATTATTGGTAACTCAGGTATGAAAGATGTGCTAATCGAGGGCTTAAAACATTCTGGTTTGCCTCCTTATATTCTCGCCCCAATTTCTGGTGTATTGATGTCTCTTGCGACGGCATCAACCACGGCAGGCACGGCAGTCGCATCCAATGTATTTAGCTCAACATTATTAGAACTCGGTGTAAGCAGTCTTGCGGCGGCTGCCATGATCCATGCGGGAGCGATCGTATTCGACAATATGCCACACGGTTCTTTCTTCCATGCGACTGGCGGCAGTGTGAATATGAATATGAAAGAACGCTTAAAACTGATTCCTTATGAAAGTGCGATCGGTTTGATTATGACGGTCGTTTCTACGCTCATTTTCGGAGTGTTTTATTGATGTCTGGAGAGTGTATGAAAATTGTGATAGCCCCTGATTCATTTAAAGAAAGTTTAACCGCGCTCGAAGTGGCAAATGCGATTGAAACAGGCTTTAAACGAATTTTCCCAAATGCCGAATATGTGAAATTACCAATGGCGGATGGTGGGGAAGGAACCGTGCAATCCTTAGTGGATGCCACTCAAGGTCGCCTGATTGAAACGGAAGTCACTGCACCGTTAGGCAATCAAGTAAAAAGCTTTTTCGGCTTATCGGGTGATGGTAAAACGGCGATTATCGAAATGGCAGCCGCATCGGGATTGCATCTCGTTCCAATGGATAAACGCGATCCTTGTCAAACCACTAGTTTTGGTACGGGTGAGCTGATTAAGCAAGCCCTTGATCTTGGTGTACAACATATCATTTTAGGAATTGGTGGGAGTGCCACAAATGACGGTGGCGCAGGTATGCTGCAAGCATTAGGCTTGCGTTTATTGGATAAAAATGGTCAATCCATTGGCTTTGGTGGTGCAGCGTTATCCAATCTTAATGAAATTCAAATGGCTGATTTAGATCCTCGATTGCAACACGTACAAATCGAAGTAGCTTGTGATGTGAATAATCCACTTTGTGGCGAACGAGGCGCCTCTGCAATTTTTGGCCCACAAAAAGGTGCGACGCCTGAGATGGTGAAAGAACTCGATGCTGCATTAGCTCATTTTGCTAAAATTGCCGAGCGGGATTGTGGTAAACAAATTAAAGAGCAACCAGGCGCGGGGGCGGCAGGTGGTATGGGCGGTGGTTTATTGCTCTTACCTAATGTGCAGCTCAAAGCCGGTGTGCAGATTGTCTTGGATAATTTGAAACTCGCTGAGCAAGTTAAAGAGGCTGATTTAGTCATTACCGGTGAAGGCCGTATGGATGCGCAAAGTATTTTAGGTAAGACTCCAATCGGTGTAGCACGTACGGCAAAACAATTCAATAAGCCAGTGATAGCGATTGTGGGCTGTTTACGTGAGGATTATGAAGTGGTGTATGAACATGGCATTGATGCGGTGTTCCCAATTATCCGTAATCTAGGTGATTTACCGACAATTCTCAAGCAAGGCGAGCAGAATTTAATCTCAACAGCTCAAAATGTGGCGAGATTGTTGTCATTGAAATAAGCTTTTCATACTAAAGTGCGGTCAAAAATAACGATAAGTTTGACCGCACTTTGATCTTATCCCCTAGGATGGAATCTTTCATGAAGGTGTTTCAAGCGTTCTTTAGCTACATGAGTATAAATTTGCGTAGTGGAGAGATCGCTGTGTCCGAGGAGCATTTGCACAACACGGAGATCCGCACCGTGGTTCACTAAATGCGTCGCAAAGGCATGACGGAGAACGTGTGGTGAAAGGGCATCCGTATCAATTCCTGCTAACACCGCATAATGTTTTATACGATGCCAAAAGGTTTGGCGAGTCATTTGCTGAGCTCGTTGACTCGGAAAGACCACATCAGAGCTTTGTCCATTAAGCAAAATAGGACGACCGTAAAGTACGAATTGTCGCACCCAAAAAGCGGCTTCTTCTCCCATCGGCACAATACGTTCTTTGTTACCTTTACCAATCACACGAACCACACCTTGTTGTAGATTCATATTCTCAATAGTAAGCGTGACCAATTCCGTGACACGTAATCCAGTGGCGTACAGCAATTCCAACATGGCTTTATCGCGTAACTCGAGCGGAATTTCCACATCTGGCGTATTTAATAAATCAGTGACTTGTTGCTCGGTTAAATACTTAGGCAAACGGCTTGGCAATTTAGGCGAGCTCAGTACGGCACTTGGGTCATCTGTACGATATTTTTCACGATATAGGTATTGGAATAATTTCCGCATCGAACTTAGCATTCGCGCAGTGCTGGTGGCTTTGTAACCTTGCTCTAAACGGCTACCTAGAAATTTTTGCAGATCTAATGGCTCGAGCGTTTCGAGAGATAAATTTTGTTTATCCAACCAATCACAAAGCGCAGTCAAATCGAGACGATAAGACTGTACGGTGTTTTCGGACAACCCTTTTTCGATCCAATATTCATTTAAGAATAAGTCGACTAGCGTAAGGTTATTCATATTTACACTCTATGTACCAAAAAGGCTTTTACGCCACTCGGGGTGATAAATAAACCAATGAAGGCAAAGGCGGCCATTAAGCTGAAAGCATAAACTGGCGAAATTGGATAAAGCACGCCAGAAAGTGCGGTGAAAATGGCAATGGCGGCACATCCTGCTAAGGCATTGTATAGACCTTGTAATTTCGCAATATGGTTTTGTGGTTGAGTCGTGATATAACGTACAGTCGCGTAATGCCCCGCCACATAAGTGAGGCTGTGAAAACATTGTAATAGAACGATTTCAACAAAGGTGTCTGCATAACCGAAAGCGAGCCAACGCACGATAGCTGCGATACCAGTGAGATAGAAAAGGGCTGTAATGGTCCAGTTCTTGAATAATCGGGTGGAGAAGAAAAAGACCACAATTTCAGCTAATACGCTAATTCCCCAAAATAAGCCCGCATCGGAAACAGAATGTCCATGGCTTGTCCAGAAGATAGTGCTGTATGAGTAATAAGCCGCGTGCGATCCTTGAATCAGTGCAATAGCAATAAATAAACGAAGTGTCGTTTTATTTTTGAGTAAGCCTAAAAATCCAACAGAATTTTCGACCGCACTTTGTGGCTCATCTTGTGGCATTGGATTAGGATGAAGTAATTGCACAATGCTATAGAAAATAAGTATGCCTGTAATCATCCATGTGATGTATTGCTCACCAACCATTCCCGCTAAATATCCAAACACCATCACGCCGACAACAAATGCAAAGGAGCCAATCAAGCGTACTTTGCCGTAATCTAAATGAATTTGTTGTTGCCACGTGCTAGCGAGGCTATCACCAATCGGCATACCAGCTGCATTCACCATGGAATACAAGGCAAGTCCAATAAATAATAACCAGAAGTTATGCGACATGAGCCCGATTAACGCCATGGTGACAGCACTGGCACCAGCTAAGTAACGTAAGCCATTCACTAAAAGGGAAACGCGTTTTATTAAGCCTGAAAATAAAATACTGCCACTGAAACGGAAAATATAACCACAGGCTAGCAATAAACCGATGCTTTCTTCACTATAAGATTGCGTTTTCAACCACGCAGGGAAAAGAGGGAGAAATACACCGTAGGCACAATAGTAACCAAAAAAGCTCAGGGTGAGCCAGGTAAAAGGACGAACTTGCATTAGAATAATTTTTCCATTTCTTGTGAGCGTGCCACACAGGCCTGCATCGCTTGTTTAATGATGTCGTTAAATTGATGTTGATTGAACACATTTAATGCGGCTGCGGTGGTGCCGCCTTTTGAGGTGACATTTTCTCGTAAAGTGGAAAGAGCCGTCTGTGGATTTTCAATCACCAACTTCGCTGAGCCTAACATGGCTTGTTGTACGAGCTCGCGAGATTGCTTTTCATCTAAGCCCATTTCAATTAAGCCTTGTTGCATAGCCTCTAAAAATTGGAAGAAGTAAGCTGGGCTACTGCCAGACGCGGCGGTGACTGCATGCATTTGATCTTCATTCTCCACCCAAGTGGTTTTTCCTACTGCAGAAAGTAAATCTTCCGCAAAAGTGCGGTCAGTTTCAGGCGTGTTTTTGTCAGAAAATAAGCCCGCCATGCCTTCACCGACTAAGGCAGGCGTGTTTGGCATGACGCGAACAATGGATTTTGCTGTTGGAATGAGTTCGGCTAATCGAGCAGTCGAAATACCCGCAGCAATAGAAATGATTAATTTATCAGAAAAATCAACCGCACTTAATGGTTCGCAAACTGAAGCAAGCACTTGTGGCTTAACGGCAAATAACACGACTTGAGATTGTGTGATGGATTGAACGTTATCTGTAGAAACCGCGACGCCATATTGAGCAAAAAAGTGTCGTTTCTCTTCGTTTGGATCATTCACAATAATTTTGTCGGCAGGATAACCTTGTTTTAACAGGCCTAGCACAATCGCTTGTGCCATATTGCCACCACCGATGAAGGCAATTAATTTCTGTTGCATCATTTTTTCCCGTGAGTTTATGGGCTACAATGTCGCGTATTTTACCCTATTATGAAGGAAGTGTTACGATGTGGTTTAAAAATTTAATGTCATATAGGCTGACTAAGCCCTTAGATTGGGATCTTAATGAATTGCAACGCCAGTTGTCAGATTGTGAATTTCATCCTTGTGGTTCGCAAGATCAAAGTAAATTCGGTTGGACGAATCCGTTGAAAGGCAGCGAATTATTGCATTTTTCAGTCGGTAAACACATTTTGTTGGTCGCTAAAAAAGAAGAGAAAATGTTGCCGGCGAATGTGGTGAAACGTGAATTAGATGAACGCATTGAAAGCCTTGAGCAAAAAGAAAACCGCAAATTGAAAAAAACGGAAAAACAAACGTTAAAAGATGATGTGGTGATGAATTTATTGCCGCGTGCGTTCAGTAAAAACCAGCAAACATCTGTGTGGATTGATACTGAAAATAATCTTGTTCATGTTGATGCGGCATCCAGTAAACGTGCAGAAGATGCGTTGGCGTTATTGCGTAAATCCCTCGGTTCGTTACCGGTTGTGCCGTTAGCTTTTGCGAATGAGCCTTCTACGATTTTAACAGATTGGATAGTGCAGGAAAAAATCCCGCATTGGTTGGTGGCGTTAGAAGAAGCTGAATTGCGTGGAAGCCAAGAAGACAGCGTGATTCGTTGTAAGAAACAACCTTTAGAAAATGAAGAGATTCTAGCTCTTCTACAAGATGGCAAAAAAGTGGTAAGCAAACTCGCATTAGAGTGGGAAGATACGCTGACTTTTGTGTTTAATGAAGATTGCACGCTCAAACGCTTAAAATTTGCCGATGCAGTGCGTGAGAAAAATGCGGATATTTTAAAAGAAGATTATGTGCAACGCTTTGATGCTGATTTTGTATTAATGACGGGTATTTTATCTAAACTGACAGAAAACTTACTCGATGAATTCGGTGGCGAGAAAGTAAGATTAGGCTAGTTTTAATCATTAAATAAAAAGGCGA
>OODT01000785.1_pt1 | contig 26214 bp, 22 predicted proteins | sample 1671841 | NCBI WGS metagenome assembly OODT01 (sample SAMN06348198, study PRJEB24527) | human gut metagenome | biome: human gut; feature: ankylosing spondylitis patient; material: feces | host: Homo sapiens | place: China | collected 2015-10 | reverse complement strand
GTAACACCATCGGCGGAGCCGTAAACCGGAGAAGCCCAAAAAATGCGTTTAGCGAAGCGGCTAGCATTTTTGGGCTTCGACAACCCCTTCGGGGTCTGAAAGGGGCGAGCAGCCCCTTTCTCGTGGATCCAGCGCGTCGAAATCGCTGGTGCTTTTCTGGTTCTCTTTTGGCACGCAAAAGAGAACTTAGCCCCAATGCAAAAGCGCTCTACCCCCGCGCCACCGGCGCGAGAACCAGTTCAAAGTTTCTTCAAGAACCCATCCAGCTCCCGCTGATTCCGGATCAATATATAGTTCTCCGGGTACTTTTCCCCGATCCTCTCCATCTTCGCCCGCTTTTTGGCGGTACGCCCATCGTGGAGGATCCAGCGGACAAATTCGGCATCTATCTTCTCTTCGCACCCGGGCGCAGACGACTCCCTCACACGGCCTTTGTTCTGCTGCCAGCGCCGTACCGCCCGCCAGAGGCAGACCAGCGGTGAAAACCAGAGCACGATGATTTTATCCGCTTCTTTCAGCCGACGGGCATAGCAGGTCTTTGTATAATTGCCGTCGATGACCCAGCCGCCTGCGTTCTCGTCGAGAAACTGCCGGACAATGGTTTCTTCCTCGGCGAAGGGCCGCTCCACCCAGCCGGGCAGGAAATGCACGGTATCCATATAGAGCACCGGCAGGCCATATCTCTCCCCCAGGCGCTTTGCCAGCGTGGATTTTCCGCTGCCGCTGGTGCCAAGTATCGCTATTTTCATCTCTTCCTCCCTTTACCTTATATAAGATGTATCAGACAGTATACGCTGACCGTCTGATAACGTCAAGTTCCGGCTTGACATTTCGTCTGCCTGCTCGTATGCTATAATCATAAAGTCTATGACAGGAGGTCTTGCAGATGGCATCTCCAAAAAAACGTGTCAATCCGCTGTTTGTTGCTTTAGCGGTCGTACTGGTGGCTGTAGTGGCTGCTGTGGGCGTGGTCTTTTTCCAGCTGCACAGCAAAATCTCGGCTCTGCAAACCGGTGCATCCTTCACCTTCCGGTATGAGATAGCGCCCAACAGCCCGGATAAGCCGCCGCTGCTGAACATCCTCGAGCGGGTGAACGCTTCCAGCGGAAGCGTCAGCGGCCAGTATGCGCCCGGAAAGCTGCAGCTTTCCTTCTACCAGCTCAACGAAGACGACTCCGTCAAGACGTCCCCCTTCACCCGGGTCTATATCGACTCAGAAGAGACGCTCTTCGACATCGGGCAGCTCTACACCGTTCTGCGTCAGGCTGTCACCGATAAACTCTCCCTCGCAAGCGTTCTTCTGCCCGAGTGGAGTCTCGGAGACTACATCTCCCAGACGCAGGCTGCCGCCGTGCTGGGCGTCGAGACGAACAAGGTCGAGCTGCAGGAGCTTTCCGGCTTCACCCTCTCGCTCAAGGGGCTGAAAAAAGTCTCTCCTTCCGCCGCGCGAGACGGCTACCGCTACTATCAGTTCCCTGCCGCAGCCGACGGCACGACCCTCGTGCTCGGCTTTTCGACGGACGCTCTCTTCTCGAAGACCACGCCCATCCATGTGCTGCTGACCATCCCGGACCACAACGTCCACATCCAGCTCACCGGCACGGTGGCTTCTGCCAAGACGGTGCTCTCTCCCCCGGCTTCCCGGATGAGTGACGAGGACATCGCCACGCTGGCTCAGATACGCCAGAGCATCGAGTCTGTCTGGAAGATGATACAGTCCGCCGCCCAGACCACAAACTGAATGATACAGAAAAAGCAGACGCTTTGTGCAGCGTCTGCTTTTTTGGTTTGCGCTTTTCGTTGTCATGACCACAAAGAGAGAGTGGAAGTTCTTCTCAGTAATGCACGACATTGCCCGCATTGCGGATGCGCGCCAGCACCGGCTCTGCCTCCGGGCTGCGGAAATAGTCGAGGCTGGTCTTGGGCAGCAGCGTTTCGAGGGTATCCCAGTCGCCGCTCTGCAGGCACTGGCGGACGGTGGAAGCACTGATGGCCTTGCCGTTTGCTTCTTTGCGGGGTACAACGACACACTCAATGCCCGCTTTGGGCAGCTGCTCGCACATGATCTGGTTGTAAAGCCCCGTCACCTGACTGGCAGGCTCCTCGCCCACATAGCGGGCAGTGATGTTCAGCGCCGCCGCGATTTTCGTAAAGACGGCAAGGTCCAGCCGGGCGTGGCCGTCGATGACAGCGGCCTCATCCTTCAGGAAGTAGCTGGGGAAGGTGGCATTCGAGATGATGTAGGGGCCGCTGTCGTGGAGCACTACATTCGGCAGATGGGCCACGCCCGCCTCCACCAGCTTCCTGCGCACGGCGAAAGGCACGAGGCTGGCGTCCTCACTGACCACGAACAGGTGGAGCGTATCGCAGGCGGCAGCGGCTTTTTCCACAAGATACTGATGACCGAGGGTAAAAGGGTTCGCGTTCATGACGAGGGCCGCACTTTTGCCCCCGGTCCTGGTCTTTTCCAGATCGCGCAGATAGGCCCCGAAGCCGTCGCGGCGGTTCTCCATGAAGACAAGGGTATCCTCCACCCGGGCGATCTCGTAGAAGCCGAGGTCGCCGAAAAACTTGGAGCTTTTTACCTTGGTGTAGAGAAACAGGTGCATATTCCCCCGCGCGCACTGCACCTCGATGAGGTGGGTGATGATCTGATTCAGCAGACCCTCGCCCTGATGGGCGCTGCTGACGGCGAAGCACCGCAGGGTGTTGCCGAAGCAGCTGCCGGTGCCGATGACGTTGTATTCCTCGTCGAACATGGCGCAGATGTAGTCCAGATTGCCGTCGCGGCGGATGCCCTCCTGACCCAGCAGTGTGTCGATTTGGGCCAGAACGGTTTTATCGGTCGGATAGACCTGCGAAATGGTATATTCACTCATTGATATTCCCCTCAGTAGTAACAAAATGGAGAAGCCAGGTCAGCGCCAGCAGGTCGGCACTGCCGCCGGGCGAGAGATTTTCCGCAATGAACCGGTCATCCAGTGCCGCAAGGGCATTTTTATCCGGGTAAGGTGTCTGGGCGAGAAGGGCTTTCAGCTCTTCGGTGAGGGCCAGCTGACGCTCCCGGCTCGAGCGGGCAATGATGTTGGTATCGGTGCTGTTGGCCAGGATGGCCAGCAGTGCGCCGCCGCCGACGCGGTCGAAGTCGTAACCCTTGGCAAGGCCCTCTTCCAGCACCGGCAGACCGACATTCAGCACTGCGGGAAGTCCGGCTTCCACCTGCCCGCGCACACCGGTGATGCCGTACCGGATATAAAGCTTCTGGCCCACGGTGGCGACGTTCTCGGCAGTGACGCCTGCAAAATCCTTCTCGGTCAGGCCCGCCGTCATTGCGGATACTTCTGACAGAACGCGGGCTGCTTCGGCCCAGAGGGAGCGGTCGAGGCGTCCCAGCGCCGCGCAGACGATGCCCACCGAAAAGACCGCGCCCTTGTGGGTGTTGACGCCGCCGGTGGCGTCCAGCATCTCGCCCTCGGCCTCACAACCCAGAGGCCGCAGGGCCGCGAAGGTCTCGGGCGCGGGCTGTTCCGCCGTCTCGCGGCCCGTCCGGGCGCAGGCTTCAAAATAGGGGTAGAGCGCCGCGGCGCTGTCCATGAAGGTGAAGACGTCCATGTCCTTATGGCTTCCGCTGTTGCGCCGGTCCACAAGGCCGGGCTTCGGGGTGGTGGTCACTTCGTAGAGCAGGGCGCGGACGGCCAGACGGGCCGCGTCGGCGATGTCCTGCGCGTCCCGGGCCTCGGTCAGGATCTCCGTCGTCTTTTCCTGCAGTTCGGCCACGGTATGGATGCGGCGGCTGCTGCACACCTTAGCAGGCCCGCCGCAGATGAGACAGCGGCGGCCTTCGAGGTCCAGCTCTTCTCTGTCCACTTTGAGGCCGTCCGGACGGATGACGTCCATGTCGAACAGCCGCCCCAGCGGGGTGGCGTCCTCGATGTCGGTGGTGAATTTCTTGATGGTCAGCGGGTCGGCATCCAGCACATAGAACGCCTCACAGCCGGTCACTTCCCGGACGGCGTCCTGATACAGCGGCGTCAGCTTTGCCCGCAGAAACTGCTGGCGCAGCAGCTGACGCCCCCGCGCAAAGCCCTGCCGGATGAGGGGCGAATCCTTTATCGGGCCGCAGATATTCATGGTAAAGCAGATGAGCGGCTTGTGGTACCGGGCCAGCAGCTCCTGCTGATGCTGCACCCGGCGCTCCCGTGCATCCAGCATCTGGACCAGCGAAACGGTCGTTTCCATGTTTTTCTCCTCTCAGCGGTGCTTTTTGAGCATGTCCATAAAGAGCTTCACCTGCGGCAGGGCGGCTGCATCTCTCTGGCAGAAAATATAGGTGCGCCGGACGAAGGGCTCGCCGTTCTCGAAGGTGCAGGGCTTGACATAGCCCTTGAAGTTATCCAGCGCCACTTCCGGCATCAGCGCCCAGCCGAGGCCCCGCTCCACCATCTCGCGGCAGACCATGATGTTATCCACCACAAAATTGCCCACATCGTTGGTCACGCCGTTCTCGTAGCGCCAGCGGGCCATCTGGGCGCTGATGGTGGCGTCGCTGCTGTGGTCGATATAAAGGTAATCGGAGATGGGCCTGTCCTTGTTCTCCTCGCTGCAGATCAGGCAGATATTCTCCTGCGAGAGCAGGAACTGGGTACCGTCCCACGGATACTCGCCCCGCAGCACTGCCACGTCCAGCGAGGAATCCAGCATCTGCTGGTAGATGTTCCGGCTGTGGCCGGTGGCGATGTCGAGGCGTACCTTCGGGTAGGCTTTGTGGTACTCGGTCAGCACCTCGGGCAGACGGTAGTAGGAGAAGTTCACCGAGATGCCGGCCCGCAGGGTGCCGCAGGCTTCGCCCTGGATGGAAGCCAGCTGGCGGCGCATCTTTTCCATCTCGCGGGCGGCGGCAGCGCTGTGGAGCAGCACCTGTTCGCCTGCCGGCGTGAAGCGGATGCCCTGCCGTGAGCGCAGGACGATCTCCACCCCCAGCTCCTGTTCCAGCGCCTTGATGCGCTTGGACAGTGCCGACTGGGTCATGTACAGTTTATCCGCTGCGTGGGTGATGTTGCGCGTCTCGTCCAGCGCGTGCAGCAGCTCGTAATCTTTTTCGTCCATCGTAGCTCTCCCCCTATTGCCCTTTATTTTTCTTATCATTCCTGTTTGCGCTTCATCGCGGCGCTTTTTTCTCAGATTCCATATCTGTTATTCATAATACAACAGATTTCAGCAAATGAAAAGGGGGATATTCGCCTTGATTTTCCCGAAAGTCCATTCCAAGATGGAATAACTCAGCACTTTTCTTGCAGTTCTCTTAACTCTGCCTTAATTCCATCTTAATGCGGTGTTGTTGTACACAACATCTTCATTTTTTCTCTGCCGACAGACGGTCTTCCTCCCGCAGTACAGAAAACGCAGCTCTCTTTTCATTTTTGCCTGAAAAATCAGAAAAAGTCCAGTTTATTGGACAGCATTTGCATTATCATAAAAACAAGAAAATACTCGTTTCTTTCTTCTTTGGCACATTGCAGATTTTTCCGTCTGCTTTTTGTGCAAAGTCCCAGAATTTTTCGTTGAAAAGCGCGTTTTGTTGACAGCCGCTTTTTCAAAAGCGTATCCTTATTGCAAACCAGAGTCAGGAGGTCATTTTATGGAGCACTCCACACGTCTTGCCCACATCAGCGAGGGCGGAACCCGCACCCAGACCGTCTACGACCATCTCGCCGGCACTGCCAGACTGGCCGGTTCCTTCGCAGCCCCCTTCGGGGCGCAGAGCGAGGCCGAATTTGCCGCGTGGCTCCACGACGTCGGCAAATACAGCGACGCCTTCCAGCTGCGGCTCAAAGGCGGCCCCAAGGTGGACCACTCCACCGCCGGGGCGCAGGAGGCCTGGGTTCGCCAGCATCCCCACGCCGCCTTTGCCGTGGCCGGACACCACAGCGGCCTGCCCGACGGCGGGAGTCCCGCCGATGACCCGGGCGACGCCACCTTATATGGCCGGAGCAAGAAGCCGGTAGACCCCTACGACGGCTGGCAGGAAGTAACGCTCCCCGCCTCGACGCCGCCCGCGTGGGCCTGCGCCGACCCGCTGAGCCTCGCGTTCTTTACCCGGATGCTCTACTCCTGCCTCGTGGACGCCGACTTCATCGACACCGAGACCTTCATGGACGGCAAGGCCGCACCCCGGGGCAGCGGCACGGACATCGCCGCGCTGCGGGACATCGCCTCGGCACAGGCGCAGTGTTATCTCAGGGCCGAGTCTCCCTCGCCCGTCAGCGTCCAGCGCAACACCGTCCTCCGCGCCTGCCTTGAGAAAGGCGCGCACGGCCCGCAGGGGCTCTACACCCTCACCGTACCCACCGGCGGCGGCAAGACCTTCGCCTCCCTCGCCTTTGCGCTGGAGCACGCCGCCGCCCAGAAGATGAAGCGGGTCATCTACGTCATCCCTTATATGTCCATCATCGATCAGACCGCCGCCGTCTTCTCGGGCCTGCTGGGCGCAGAAAATGTTCTGGCCGACTTCTCCAACGCCGAGTACAAGACTGTTGAGCAGGACGACCTGACCCCCGCCCAGTACCGCCAGATGCTGGCCAGCGAAAACTGGGACGCCCCCGTCGTGGTGACGACGGGGGTGCAGTTCTTCGAGTCGCTCTACGCCAACCGCAGCAGCCGCTGCCGCAAGCTCCACAACATCGCCGACAGCGTCATCATCTTCGACGAGGCGCAGACCCTCCCGGGCGACTACCTTGCCCCCTGCGTCAGCGTCATCGCCCAGCTCATCCAGCATTACCACTCCACGGCCATCCTCTGCACGGCCACCCAGCCTGCCCTTGAGCCGCTGTTCCGGCGCTTTGCGCCGGAGCTCCACCCGCAGGAGATCACGCCCGACGCGGCCCGCCTCTACGAAGTGCTCCGGCGCACCACACTGCAAGACCTCAGCACCCTGCCGCAGGAGGAGTTCGCCGCCCGGCTGGCAAATCATCCGCAGGTGCTCTGCGTGGTCAACCGCCGCAAGACGGCCCAGCAGCTCTACGCTGCTCTGCCCGCCGAGGGCAGCTACTGCCTGACCACCCTGCTCTGCGCCGCCGACCGCCGCCGTCAGCTGGACGACATCCGCCAGCGGCTGAAAGAGGGTCTGCCCTGCCGGGTGGTGTCCACCTCTCTCATCGAGGCGGGCGTGGACGTGGATTTTCCCGTCGCTTACCGGGAGCAGTGCGGTCTTGACTCGCTCTTACAGACTGCCGGGCGCTGCAACCGCGAGGGGCGGCGGGGCGCAGAGGAAAGCATCGTCTACCGGTTCCGGCTGGACGAGTGTTCCACGCCCCAGATGCTCAGGCAGAATGTCAGCGCGCTGGACTACACCGCCCGGCATCAGGACACACTGGACACGCCCCGGGCCATTCAGCTCTACTTCAACGAGCTTTCCGACCTGCGCGGCCCCGACGCCGTGGACAAGCACGGCATTCTGGATGCCTTTCTCCGGGGCATCCGGGGCTGCCAGTTCCCCTTTGCACAGGTGGCGGAGGAATTCCGCCTCATCGAGAACGCTGCCCGCACGGTCTATCTGCCCGTCGGCGAGGGCGCGGCCCTCTGTGAGCAGCTGCGCAGCGGTCATGTTACCCGGACGCTGCTGCGGAAGCTGGGCGTTTACAGTGTCTCCTGCTACAAAGACCAGTTCGAAAAGCTCGACGCCGCCGGAGCGCTGGAACTGCGGCCCGATGGTTCCGCCATCCTCACCGACACCGGCTGCTACAGTGAAAAGACCGGCCTTGCCATGGATGTGGAGACGGGCATCGGCCTTTACTTCTAAAAGAAAGAGGTGGTTTCAATGACCGATATTCATCTTAGTCTGAAAATTCAACTTCACCCGGAAAGGAGGCGATGCTGATGTCCATGCTCATTGAAGTATGGGGCGACTATGCCTGTTTCACTCGTCCGGAAATGAAGACCGAGCGTGTGAGCTACGACATGATCACTCCATCCGCTGCGCGGGGCCTTGTGGAGGCCATCTACTGGCACCCCGGGCTGCGCTACACCATCGATGCCATCTATCTGCTCAAGCCTTTCGGCCTTGACCCCGAGGACGAAGCATCCACCGAGGAATACACCCAGCGGCCCATCCGGTTTACCAACATCCGGCGCAACGAGGTCAAGTCCACCCTGCTGTCCTCCGCCGCCCTCAGTGCGGCCAAAGGCGGCACGCCGCCGGTGCTCTACACCTCGGAGGACATCCAGCAGCGGGCCGCGATGGTCCTGCAGGACGTCCACTACGTCATCGAGTGCCACTTCGATTTGACGGACAAGGCCGCCCCCAGCGACAACCCCGGCAAGTTTCAGGACATCCTGCGCCGACGCCTGCGCAAAGGCCAGTGCTATCACCAGCCCTGTTTCGGGTGCCGGGAGTTCCCGGCCAATTTCCGGGAGTGGCCGGGCGGCAGCATTCCGGCGCTGAAGGTCACGCAGGACCTCGGCTTCATGCTCCACAGCCTCGATTACTCTGATCCGGCCAACATCCGCAGCCAGTTCTTCCGCGCAAAACTGGTGGACGGCGTGATGGAATGCCGGGACGTGGAGGTGTTTACATGATACTCCAGGCACTCACCGCCTATTATGAGCAGCTTCTGGCTCAGGGCAAGGTGGAGGCCCCCGGCTGGGACAGCCGCTTCAAAGTCAGCTACGAGCTGCGCCTCGGCCCCGACGGCCAGCTCCTCGCCCTCAACGACCTGCGGCAGGAAGTCCCCAAGGGCAAAAAGACTGTCATTGCCCCCCGTGAGCTTCCTGTCCCCCACCGGGTCAAACGCGCCTCCGGCGTCGCCGCGAACTTTTTGTGCGACAATACGTCCTATCTGCTGGGCGCAGACGAAAAGGGCAAGCCCGAGCGTTCCCGCCAGTGCTTCGAGGCTTGCGCCGCCCTCCACCACAAGGTGCTCGACGGCGTGGACTCCCCTGCCGCCAAAGCCATCCTCGCCTTTTTTGACAGCTGGGAGCCGGATACAGCCCCCACCCACCCTCTGCTGGCAGAGCAGTGGGCCGACCTGAACAACAACGCGAACCTTGTGTTCGGCTACGAATCTCCCGACGGCGCCCACTGGCTGGCCACCACAGATGACGCCATCCGGACCGCATGGCAGTCCGCCTTTGACACCTCCGATGCCGACGCCGAGATGGCCCGCTGCCTCATCACCGGCAAAGAGGCCGGCATCGCCCGCATCCACCCCGCCATCAAAGGTGTGATGGGCGCACAGGCCGCCGGTGCGGCGCTGGTCTCCTTCAACGCACCCGCTTTCTGCTCCTATGGCCATGAGCAGGGTGCCAACGCCCCCGTCAGCGAGTACGCGGCTTTCGCCTACACCACGGCCCTCAATCTGCTGCTGGCTGACCGGAACTGCTGTCAGCGCATCGGCGACACCACCATCGTCTGTTGGGCCGAAAACGCCGCTCCCGCCTACTCAAACGCCATGCTGATGTTTTTCTGCGGCGGTGCCGAGGCGCGCGGCGTCTCGGAAAGCGACCTTGCCGCCGCACTGAAAGCCCTTTCTCAGGGACGTCCCGTCTCCTTCCTCGATGACAAGCTGGACCCGAACCAGAACTTCTATGTGTTGGGCATCTCGCCCAACGCGGCCCGGCTCTCCGTCCGGTTCTTCCTGCACAGCAGCTTCGGACAGTTTGCCAAAAATCTGCAGGACCACGCCGACCGGCTCAGCATCACCCGCCCCGCCTTCGACAAGTGGGAAAACCTGTCGGTCTGGGCGCTGGCGCAGGAGACGGTCAACCAGAGATCCCGGGACAAAAATCCATCGCCCCAGCTGGTGGGCGACCTGCTCCGGGCCATCCTCACCGGCGGACCCTATCCCGCCACCCTGCTCAACGGCGTGACCCTTCGCATCCGGGCCGAACGGGAAGTCACCCGGGGCCGCGCCGCCATCCTGAAAGCCTACTATCTCCGCAACTACCCCACCGAGCTCAACAAGGAGGTATTTACCGTGAGCCTGAACGAAAGCAGCAATGTCCCCTATGTTCTGGGGCGTCTCTTCTCTGTGCTGGAGACGATCCAGAGCGTCGCCAACCCCGGCATCAACGCCACCATCAAAGACCGGTACTTCAACTCGGCCTGTGCCACACCGGCAACGGCCTTCCCTACGCTGGTCAAGCTGGCTCAGAAGCATCTGCAGAAGATGAGCACCCCCAACGAGGTGCATTTCAGCAAACAGCTCACCGAACTGATGGCCCAGCTGCCCGAGACAGGCTTCCCGGCGCGGCTCAGCCTGCCGGAGCAGGGTGCCTTTGAGATCGGCTACTACCACCAGACCCAGAAACGCTACGCCAAAAAGAATGAGGAGGAATAAACCATGTCTGAGCCCATCAAGAACCGCTATGATTTCGTCATCCTGTTCGACGTCGAGAACGGCAACCCCAACGGCGACCCCGACGCAGGCAACATGCCCCGTATCGACCCCGAGACGGGCTACGGTCTGGTGACCGACGTCTGCCTCAAGCGGAAGATCCGCAACTATGTCGAGACCCTGAAAGAGGACGAAAAAGGCTACCGCATCTACATCAAGGACGGCGTTCCCCTCAACCGCAGCGACGCCGAGGCCATCAAAACTCTGGGCATCGACCCCGACCTGAAAGCCGCCAAAAAGGCCGACCCCGACATCGATGCCAAGCTGCGGGACTATATGTGCGAGAACTACTTCGACATCCGCACCTTCGGTGCCGTCATGACCACTTTCGTCAAGGGTGCGCTGAACTGCGGTCAGGTGCGCGGCCCCGTCCAGCTGAGCTTTGCCCGGTCGGTGGACCCCATCGTCCCGCAGGAAGTCACCATCACCCGCGTGGCCATCACTACCGAGGCCGATGCCGAGAAGAAGGGTACTGAGATGGGCCGCAAGCACATCGTGCCTTACGCCCTCTACCGCGCCGAGGGCTATGTCTCAGCCAACCTCGCCCGGAAGACCACCGGCTTCTCCGAGGATGATCTGAAACTTCTGTGGACTGCCATTCTGAATATGTTCGAGAACGACCACAGCGCTGCCCGGGGCAAGATGGCCGTGCGGGAGCTCATCGTGTTCAAGCACGATTCTGAGCTGGGCAATGCCCCGGCCTATAAGCTCTTCGACTCCGTCGCCGTCCAGCGCAAGCCCGATGTGGACGCCGCCCGCAGCTACCGCGACTACACCATCACGGTGGCAGACACTCTGCCGGAAGGAGTCATCTGCGAGAGGCTGTCCTGATGGCCGGCCCGGACGACTGGCTGCCCCTGTCGGGCATCCAGCACTTCTGCTTCTGCCGCCGCCAGTGGGCGCTCATCCATCTGGAACAGCAGTGGGCGGAGAACCGCCGCACCGTCGAAGGCCAGCTCGACCACGCCCGCTGCCATGACGCAAACCAGACCGAACGGCGCGGCGGCCTGCTCATCACCCGAGGGATGCAGGTAGTCAGCCGTCGGCTGGGCCTGAGCGGAAACTGCGACGTCGTCGAGTTCCGGGCCGACCCGGAGGGCATCCCCCTGCAAAGTACGGAAGGGCTCTGGAAGCCCATGCCTGTCGAGTACAAGCATGGCCGCGCCAAGGCCGGCGACGCTGACCAGCTGCAGCTCTGCGCACAGGCCATGGCGCTGGAAGAGATGCTGGTGTGCAGCATCCCGGAGGGTGCGCTCTTCTACGAAGAGACGCGGCGGCGGGAGGTCGTGCCGCTGACCGAAGAACTCCGCCAGACCACCCAGAAGATGGCCGATGAGATGCACGCCTATTTTGCCCGGGGCTATACCCCCAAGTCAAAGCCCGGCACCCACTGCAACGCCTGCTCCCTCAAAGAGCTCTGCCTCCCCGTGCTGTATCAGCGTGCCGACCCGAAAGCCTATCTCCGCGCCCATCTGGACGAGATGCAGGAGGCCGCGCCATGAGAAAATTCCTGAACACGCTCTACGTCCTCAACAGGGACGCCTACCTTTCCCTCGAGGGGGAGAACATCGTCCTGCTCTGCAACAAGGCTGAAATGGGCCGGGTCCCGCTCCACAGGCTGGAAGGCATCGTCTGCTTCAGCTATCCCGGCGCAAGCCCTGCCCTGATGGGCAAATGCGCCCGCCTCGGGGTCGATTTGAGCTTTTTCAGCCCGCAGGGCCGCTTTCTGGCCCGGGCTGTAGGCGAAGAGCGGGGCAACGTCCTGCTGCGGCAGACCCAGTACCGCATCGCAGACAACGAGGCAGAGAGCTGTCTCTATGCGCGCAATTTCATCCTGGGCAAAGTCTATAACGCCCGCTGGGTGCTGGAACGGGCCACCCGCGACCATCCCCAGCGGGTGCCGGTGGAACAGCTCAAGCGCACCAGCGCCCAGCTGGCGGCGGCGCTGCCCCTCATCGAGCAGTGTGACGACCTCGACCAGCTTCGCGGCCTGGAGGGCGAGGCGGCACAGCGGTATTTCGACTGCTTTGATTCACTCATCCTGCAGCAGCACGATGATTTTTCTTTCGCTGGCCGAAGCCGCCGCCCGCCTCTGGACAACACCAATGCCCTGCTCTCCTTCGCTTATTCGCTTCTGGCCTCCGACTGCACAGCGGCTCTTCAGAGTGTGGGCCTCGACCCCTACGTCGGCTTTCTCCACCGCGCCCGGCCCGGGCGCAGGAGCCTCGCCCTCGACCTCATGGAAGAACTGCGCACTGTTTACGCCGACCGTTTTGTGCTCTCCTGCATCAACCAGAAGATCATGACGCCGAAGCATTTCCAGAAGCAGGAGAACGGGGCTGTCCTTCTCACCGATGAGGGCCGCCGCGCCTTTCTGGGCGGGTGGCAGACCCGCAAGCAGGAGACCATCACCCACCCGTTCCTGAACGAAAAGCTTCCGTGGGGCCTCGTGCCTTATGTGCAGGCTCTGCTTCTGGCCCGCACCCTGCGGGGCGATATGGAGCTTTACCCGCCATTTTTCTGGAAGTGAGGGATGTGTATGCTGGTCCTTATCACCTACGACGTCAATACCGAAACTCCTGCCGGGCGCAAACGTCTGCGCAAAGTCGCCAAGCGCTGTGTGGACCACGGCCAGCGGGTGCAGAACTCCGTGTTCGAGTGTCTGCTGGATGCCGCGCAGTATGCCGTTCTCAAGGCGGAGTTGACGGCCCTCATCGACCCCGCGCTGGACAGCCTGCGCTTCTACCAGCTGGGCAACAACTATAAGAGCAAGGTGGAGCATGTCGGCGTTCATCCGCCCTTCGAGCAGGACGGCCTGCTGTTGTTCTGAGTTTCCCGCCCCGGTGCGAAGGGTGAGTTCTCAGCATTTTCCCGGCACCTTCGCACCGGATTTTTGTGTCATTTTGCATGATTTGGATCGTTCTTTGACCCGTTGTAAATCAAAGCTCTTCTAAATTCGTGCAGAATGTTGTATAATTTGTTTGAAAATAGAGATTTTGTCTCTGTTTTTGCTGTCGCCCTCCTCGCGGAGGGCGTGGATAGAAATCCAGTGGGCCGCAATCTGGTACGTAGGCGGCATGAGTCGCCCTCCTCGCGGAGGGCGTGGATAGAAATAAAAGCTTGCTATCTAGGCGGACGCTTTGCACATCGTCGCCCTCCTCGCGGAGGGCGTGGATAGAAATCATCTGGGGCGCTATGGGTGATGAGCAGCGTAAACGGTCGCCCTCCTCGCGGAGGGCGTGGATAGAAATCAGCTCCATCCGTGTTGCCCAGTCTTTGCGTTTGCGTCGCCCTCCTCGCGGAGGGCGTGGATAGAAATCGCATACAAACTGCTCCGACAGGCCGCAAAGTACGGTCGCCCTCCTCGCGGAGGGCGTGGATAGAAATGGTAAAGTCTTGGATACCGCCCCCGATGTCCGGGTCGCCCTCCTCGCGGAGGGCGTGGATAGAAATTTTGTTGAGAATAGCTTGCTCACCGATGTTTGCCAGTCGCCCTCCTCGCGGAGGGCGTGGATAGAAATTATTTATACAAAATATGGAAAGAAAGGAGGTGTGTCGCCCTCCTCGCGGAGGGCGTGGATAGAAATACAAGTTGCCTGCCAAGTCCGCAGAAGGGCAGCGCGTCGCCCTCCTCGCGGAGGGCGTGGATAGAAATCCAGCTCCACATAGACGCTGTAAAACAAGTTTGAGGTCGCCCTCCTCGCGGAGGGCGTGGATAGAAATGGTGGTGGGTGGGGTGGTTGGTGACCGGCCACAGGTCGCCCTCCTCGCGGAGGGCGTGGATAGAAATCAAATCCAGAAACTGCTCGAAAAAGATGCACGAGGTCGCCCTCCTCGCGGAGGGCGTGGATAGAAATCGTTTTTTTGTTGGTTAAGCCTTCAGGTTCATCGTCGCCCTCCTCGCGGAGGGCGTGGATAGAAATGACACGTTTCACCCCCATTTGCACATGCTTTTGTGGTCGCCCTCCTCGCGGAGGGCGTGGATAGAAATTGTGAGAGCGCCAGACAGGCTTGTTTTCGATTCTGGTCGCCCTCCTCGCGGAGGGCGTGGATAGAAATAACGCAGTTTTTTGAGGGTAAGACTGCAATATGTGTCGCCCTCCTCGCGGAGGGCGTGGATAGAAATAACGCGGTTTTTTGAGGGCAGACCAACGATATGTGTCGCCCTCCTCGCGGAGGGCGTGGATAGAAATTTTTGATGACCGCGACCCGCAGGCGGGGTAAAGGGGGTCGCCCTCCTCGCGGAGGGCGTGGATAGAAATTTTGATGGACACAGCGACAAGGCGGGGTAAAGGGTCGCCCTCCTCGCGGAGGGCGTGGATAGAAATAGTGTATATCCGCGCGGATATGTGCTCAAAACGGTCGCCCTCCTCGCGGAGGGCGTGGATAGAAATTTGGAGTCGGGAGCCGATGTTGGCGTCGTAGTTCGGTCGCCCTCCTCGCGGAGGGCGTGGATAGAAATCTTTTTCTGATTCTCGGTGAGCTGAACGAGGGTCGTCGCCCTCCTCGCGGAGGGCGTGGATAGAAATCTGGTATGGATGCCGCCGAAGCCTCCACCCGAAGGGGTCGCCCTCCTCGCGGAGGGCGTGGATAGAAATTCTCCCAGCTCTGCGCCGCTCTCTCCTGCATCGCTGGTCGCCCTCCTCGCGGAGGGCGTGGATAGAAATCCAGTGAGAGCAGCAACAGCATCGTCAATGTCGGTCGCCCTCCTCGCGGAGGGCGTGGATAGAAATTGGCCTGAGCAGTCGTAGGGCGTCGGGAAGTACGTCGCCCTCCTCGCGGAGGGCGTGGATAGAAATGTGCTGCTCACCTGTACCGAGACCTGACACTCTCCGTCGCCCTCCTCGCGGAGGGCGTGGATAGAAATAGGACGCGCTGGAACCCTGCGGCATCGGCGGCCTGGTCGCCCTCCTCGCGGAGGGCGTGGATAGAAATATCTTGGAGTCCGCTTTCGGTTATTGCAACGCCGTCGCCCTCCTCGCGGAGGGCGTGGATAGAAATTCTCCCTGTTTGCGTGGACGTGGAGGAAAACAAGCGTCGCCCTCCTCGCGGAGGGCGTGGATAGAAATCTCCATGTATGGTTTCTCTGGCAGTCGCGGCAATAGTCGCCCTCCTCGCGGAGGGCGTGGATAGAAATTCAAAGACGATGTTCACGCCTTTTTTTACCTCGGGTCGCCCTCCTCGCGGAGGGCGTGGATAGAAATAGCCTGGTGCATTGTGCAAGATGACTGTAGACGGTGTCGCCCTCCTCGCGGAGGGCGTGGATAGAAATATGTTCTTTGCTCCTTTGCTTTTCAGTTGCCCCGGTCGCCCTCCTCGCGGAGGGCGTGGATAGAAATAGTCCATCATCGACAGCGAGAACATGAAGGGCAGTGTCGCCCTCCTCGCGGAGGGCGTGGATAGAAATTACAACTGCGTGGACATCACCGATATGCCGCTGCGTCGCCCTCCTCGCGGAGGGCGTGGATAGAAATCTCGTACCGGCGCTGGAAGCAAGGATAAACGGCAGCGGTCGCCCTCCTCGCGGAGGGCGTGGATAGAAATTGCAATGAATGGTGCTGGCAAGAATGAAAAGGATGTCGCCCTCCTCGCGGAGGGCGTGGATAGAAATTTTGCGACGACCTTGAGAACGACGAGAACGTCAAGTCGCCCTCCTCGCGGAGGGCGTGGATAGAAATACTCTGAGCAATGTCCACATGGGGCAATGCCTGCCCGTCGCCCTCCTCGCGGAGGGCGTGGATAGAAATACGGGTCTACCTCCCATCCATCAGGCAGCACAAAAGTCGCCCTCCTCGCGGAGGGCGTGGATAGAAATCCAGCACGTTGCGCCTGAAGCTGGCAATGGTTTTGTCGCCCTCCTCGCGGAGGGCGTGGATAGAAATTACTGGCCGTAGACAGGGCGGCGGAGGCCAACAAGTCGCCCTCCTCGCGGAGGGCGTGGATAGAAATCGGGTGCTTGAGCGCGTACCACAGCATCTGGACGGTCGCCCTCCTCGCGGAGGGCGTGGATAGAAATTTGCGCAGCTCTGTAATCAGGGGCAGGGCAGAGGGGTCGCCCTCCTCGCGGAGGGCGTGGATAGAAATGTCAAAATACGTCAAGTCTCAAATCCCGCGACCCCGGCAGTCGCCCTCCTCGCGGAGGGCGTGGATAGAAATTGGAAAAGCTGGACGCAATCTATCACGCGCTGCAGTCGCCCTCCTCGCGGAGGGCGTGGATAGAAATCACACGGTCTGCCTCTGGCGATGCTTCCGGGGGGTCGCCCTCCTCGCGGAGGGCGTGGATAGAAATCTTTTTTTCGCCCGCTGCCGCTGCCCCGCCCGCGCGGTCGCCCTCCTCGCGGAGGGCGTGGATAGAAATAACTACTATATATTGTTATCTTGGCTTTTTTGAGCTGGTCGCCCTCCTCGCGGAGGGCGTGGATAGAAATATATTCATCTGTTGTTTCTGGCCCTCTGTATCCTTGTCGCCCTCCTCGCGGAGGGCGTGGATAGAAATGTTTTTGGATGGTTTTCTTCCCGCTCCGCCGGTGTCGCCCTCCTCGCGGAGGGCGTGGATAGAAATTTGATGGCTTCCAGAGAGACGGCTTTGGCGAACTGTCGCCCTCCTCGCGGATGGCGTGGATAGAAATTTGCAGGCCTTGCCGTTGCCCTTGCTGCTGCTGCGTCGCCCTCCTCGCGGAGGGCGTGGATAGAAATGGCGACACCGTGATGAACGACATCGACGCACAGGCGGGTCGCCCTCCTCGCGGAGGGCGTGGATAGAAATGCTGAGTTCGAGCGCCTGCCGGATGGGGCGCTCCGTCGCCCTCCTCGCGGAGGGCGTGGATAGAAATTATCAGCTTTTGATTGTACTTGTGCTTGAGGTCGGTCGCCCTCCTCGCGGAGGGCGCGGATAGAAATTACGTCAGCTACTACAGCGCGTCGTACGCCAGCGGGTCGCCCTCCTCGCGGAGGGCGTGGATAGAAATGATTTGCAGCTGTTTGCGGAAGGCGGTGACGGCGCAGGTCGCCCTCCTCGCGGAGGGCGTGGATAGAAATTGGCCGGACGGCATTGTCCATCGCCTGATCGTCGGTCGCCCTCCTTGCGGAGGGCGTGGATAGAAATGCTGAAACTGGTGTCGTTCGGCTTTGCCACGCCGCCCGTCACCCTCCCCGCAGAGGGTACGGATAGAAACCAGTTTCCACCGCGAATCGGGCATCGCCACAATTTTTCCAAAAAGGAGTTTTCCATGCATACAGTTTCCCTCACCCATCAGCTCGTCGCCATCCAGGACGACTTTGACCTCGACAAGATCATCGAAAGCGGCCAGTGCTTCCGGCCACAGAAGCTGTCCGACGGGCGCTACCGCTTTCTTTCCGGCAGCGCACTTCTTTATCTGACTCCGCTGGGCGATGGTCAATACGACGCCGCATGGTATGGCTCAGATCGGGAGTACTGGGCCGACTACTTTGATTTGGGCCGGAACTATGCCGCGCTGCGGTGCAGCTTGGCGGGACAGAGCAGCTATCTGGACAAATCGCTCGATTTCGGGCAGGGCATCCGAATCCTGCATCAGGACCCATGGGAAATGCTCATCACCTTTCTCATCTCCCAGCGCAAGAGCATTCCGGCCATCCGTACCGCCGTGGAACACCTTGCCCGGTGCTGCGGCGAACCGCTCAGTGCCGAAGGCGATGAAGTTTTCCTCTTTCCTACCCCGCAGCAGCTCTGCGGCCTCTCTGAGGCGCAGCTGATGGGCTGTGGTCTGGGCTACCGCACCCGTTACATCCAGAACGCTGCCGCTCAGGCTTCCAGCGGCACACTCGACCTCGGTGCTCTGGCGGCGCTGCCCGACGACGCGCTCTTTTCCCGCCTCATCGAGCTGGACGGCGTCGGCAAAAAGGTAGCAAACTGCGTCTGCCTCTTTGGCTATGGCCGTACCGCGATGGCTCCCATTGATGTCTGGATACAGCGACTCATTGATGAGGAATTCGGCGGCCGCGACCCTTTTCCTTCCTATGATCAGCAGGCTGGCATCGTACAGCAGTACTTGTTCTACTACAAACGCAGCACCAGCCGCAGCGTCGCTCACAAAAAATAAAAAAAGTTATTGACAACTCTCCATTTGGCTGGTATAATAACACACGTCGTCAGGGACGGCACACCAGCTATGGGGGATTAGCTCAGCTGGGAGAGCGCTTGCATGGCATGCAAGAGGTCAGCGGTTCGATCCCGCTATTCTCCACCAAAAAAGCACTGTACTTCGTTTGAAGTACGGTGCTTTTCTTTTTGCCTTCTTGGTAGTTGCGACGAGAATCAGGAGATTCTGCCGGGCCTTTGACTCGCCAGACCTTCATCCCAAACACATTTTCAAAGAATCGGGTATACTCGGCAATATTTTTTACATCAATGGAAGCGTGATCGATGGGGCAGAAGGTTTCTGCATACTCGCGCATAATTTTTCTCCTTTTGAACTATTTATTATTCCCGGAACAGTATAAAGGCGGGTCTCCAACGAATCAAGAAGTCTTCTATTTGTATTTTGCATGGAAACTATTCTGATTTTGATATTCCAATGGAGTCAGAGAAATCAAGTTCTTTTTGTTTCAGAGAAAGCTCACAAGAAAAGTCACTGCATATCAAGCGGATTGCACAAACCGTGGGATACTTCATGGGGCGTTATGCAAAAGCTGCATAATGCCCATACAGAAACCGTCATTTCAAAGGGAGGTGAAAAGATGCTAGAATGTTGTCAGAAAAGCCGGGCTTCAAATCGTCAGAAAAATGTCAATGCGTCGTCAACTGTCCCTGCGCAAGGCAGTGCGTTCGCAAGGAGGAAAAGCAAAATTTATGGCAAACGAAGAAAAGAAGATCCTGCGGCTGGGTGGTCTGCCGTGGTGGCAGGCACTGGCAGTCGTGCTCATCAGCATGGCCTGCATCTATCTGGGCGTGCAGTCCAGCAGCCTTTCTGGTACGCTGTGTTCCGCATTCGGTCTGGGTGTCATCCTGTATGAGCTGGGCGAGCGTCTCCCCATCTGGAACAACTACATCGGCGGCGGCCTGCTGATGGCATTCTTTGGCACCGCACTGCTGAAATTCTTCAACATCATCCCGGAAAAGACGCTGGAGAACATCAACCGTGTCATCTCCGGCGATGATGTCAACCTGCTGGAGGTCTATATCATCTTCCTGATTGCAGGTTCTGTTCTGGCTCTGGACAAGGATATCCTGCTCAAGAGCTTTGTTGGCTATATCCCGGCAATTCTGGGTGGTCTGGCTGTGGCCACACTCTTTGGTGTTCTCGCTGGTCTGGCTGTCGGTGTTGACCCCCAGACCACTATTATGAAGTACGTCCTGCCCATTATGGGCGGCGGCAACGGCGCTGGTGCCGTTCCCCTGAGCAACATTTACGAGACGGTCACCGGCGATGCCGCTGCAAACTTCTACGGCTTCGCCATCATCATCCTGACTATCGGCAACATCTTCGCTATCATCGGTTCCGCTCTGCTGAACACGCTGGGCGAGAAGTTTCCCTTCCTGACCGGCGACAAAAAGACCATCGTTCGCGGCGGTGAGCATCTGGCCCGTGAGGACAAAAAGGTCGTCTGCACCATGCAGGATGAGCTGGGCGCAGTCGTCCTGACCCTGGGCTGCTATGGTGTGGGTCGTCTGATGAGCAAAGTCATTCTGCCCAAGATCGCAGGTGCTTCCATCCACGCTTACGCTTACATGATCATTTTCGTCGTTATCCTCGCCGCTTCCGGCATCATCCCGGAGAGTGTCCGCGCCGGTGCAAAGCGGATGCAGAACTTTATGGGTACCGTTATGGGCATGGTCATCATGGTCGGTATGGGCACGGATTTTGATATTGCCGAGCTGTTCAGTGTCATGACCCCGGGCAATGTAGCTATGGCTCTGGCCATCGTCGTGGGTGCCGTCATCGGCTCCGGTGCCGTGGGCTATCTGGTCGGCTTCTATCCCGTCGATACTGCTCTGACCGCCGGTCTGTGCATGGCCAACCGTGGCGGTTCCGGCGACCTCGCCTGTCTGGGTGCCGCAAAGCGTATGGAACTGATGGCCTATGCACAGCTGTCCTCTCGTCTGGGCGGCGCTATCGTCCTTATCATTGCCTCTTTCGTGTTCTCTTTCTGGCTCTGAGACGACAGCTTCAGCAAATCTTCGATATTATCACCAAGACTTCCTTTTCATATGGCAGAGCCGGGATTTTCATAGAGTCCCGGCTCTGCTGCTTTCTCACAGGGTTGCGGAAAAGGTCGGACATGAGTATAATAGCAGTAAATCAGCACAAATTGGGAAACGGAGTGAGCAGACGATGGATCTAGACCAGATGCGTTATTTTATCGCCGTGGCAGAATGTCGGAGCGTAACCAAGGCGGCGCAGCAGCTTTATATTTCTCAGCCTTCTCTCAGCCGTTGCATTGCGGCGGTAGAGGAAGAAGCAGGCACGCTTTTGCTGGACCGCACCAGCCGCCCATTGAGCCTGACCTTTGCAGGACAGCAATATTACGCCACCGCAAAGAAAATGCTGGAACTCAACGATGATCTGAACCGACAGCTGAAAGACATCAACGACTGCTCCAGCGGACAAATCATCATCGGATGCTCCAGCCAGCGGGCGGCATATACTCTGCCCGCCGTCCTGCCCAAATTTATGGAGCGGTATCCCGGCATCCAGATACGCACCTGCGAGCAGGATTCTTCCTATCTGGAACAGGCACTTCTGAAAGGTCAGATCGATTTGGTTATTTTTCCTGACCAGACCTCATTGCAGGCCAATGAGCTTATCGACACCATGGTGCTGGGCCGGGAGGAATTTCAGCTGGTCTGCGGCGAGGGTGTGCTCAGTCGGGAAAACTGTCTGGATGGCTTCAGCAAGACGGTGGATTTTTCCCGCCTGAAGGACTATCCTTTTGTTCTGTTGACTTCTGGCCATGGCAGCCGTCGGCTCTGCGATAAGCTCTTCAAGCAATATGGCTTTGAGCCCAAAATCTCGTTTGAGTGCGACAGCAACGCGCTGGTGCTGCGGATGGCGGCGGCAAAAATCGGACTTGCTCTGATACCAGACCGTATCGTAAAGATGCATCAGGGCTGTGTAGCTGTGAACACTTACTCGATTTCCAACCCGCCTATCGTCTGGGGTGTGCTGGCCGCTTTCCGCAAGGGACGCTACCAGACCAGGGCTGAAAAGTATCTGCTCTCGCTTCTGCTGGAATTCTATCAGTCCCGTTCCTGAGGCTCTATTTTGAATGAGGTCGGTGCATGGCATCGACCTCATTTTTTGTTTGACAAAAATTTATTCAATATATGGATGCAAAGTATGCCATTTTTGTTATACTAGAAAAAGCGACCTGCCGGATTTGTCTGATTTGCTCAAATTTCTGGTGCTGAATCGGCATTCTGCCGAATTTTACCACAGATTATGCAAATTTCGAATGAGTATTCTGTAAAAGCACTATTTTACATTATAATTATCTCCTGATACAATGAAATCACAAGATAGAGCGGTGTACCGCTCAGCGCAGGATAAAACGAGTATTCAGGAGGTAACATCATGGCAACGACTGAGCTTCAGGAACAGCAGATCAAGGCTGCACAGGAAAAGCTGGCAGAGCTTATCCGCAGCGATTTCGCCCGCATTGAGCGGATGAAGGCCGACCAGGAAGTGACCGATTTCTCCAAGCTGGAGACCATCACCATCGGCGTGATGCCCGGTGACGGCATCGGTCCCATCATCATGGAGCAGGCGCTCCGCGTCCTGAACGATCTGCTGGCTCCCGAGATCGCCAGCGGCAAGGTGAAGATCCGCATCATCGAGGGCATGACCTTCGAGCGCCGCGTGGAGCTGGGCGAGAGCCTGCCCGCCGATGTCCTCGCCGCCTGCAAGGAGTGCAACGTCCTTATCAAGGGACCCTTCACCACGCCCCGCGCCGGCGACCCGTGGCCGAACCTCGTTTCTGCCAACAGCCTGCTCCGCCGCAATCTGGAGCTGTTCGCCGCTGTGCGCCCCATCAAGATCCCCGAAAAGAACATCGACTGGTGCTTCTTCCGCGAGAACATCGAGGGCGAGTACATCTGGGGCAACAAGGGCATTCAGGTCAACGATGACCTCGCCATCGACTTCAAGGTCCAGACCAAGCAGGGCAGTGAGCGCATCGCCCGCGCCGCTTTCGAGTATGCCCGCAAGAACGGCAAGCACAACGTGACTGCCGTGACCAAGGCCAACATCGTCAAGCTGGCTGACGGCAACTTCCTGAAGGCTGTCCATCACATCGGCGAGACGGAATACCCGGAAATCGAGATTCAGGAGCGTCTGGTCGATGCCATGACCGCCAAGATGGCAGACCCCGAGTTCACCAAGGGCTGTGAGGTTTTCGTCCTGCCCAACCTGTACGGCGATATCGTCACCGATGCCGCTGCTGAGATGCAGGGGGGCTTAGGCAGCGCTTCCTCCTCCAACATCGGCAACAAGTACGCTCTGTTCGAGGCCATCCACGGCACCGCTCCTTACCTGATGAGCCATGGCCGCGGCAATTACGCCAACCCCTGCTCCATCATCCGTGCAGCTGGTCAGCTGATGGCTCACATCGGCTACGGCGACCGGAACGAGAAGCTGGAAAAGGCCCTGGACATCTGCTGCAACACCGAGAAAAGGCTGGTCGTCACCACCGACACCGATGGTGCAACGGCGGCTGAGTTCACCGATTATCTGCTGGACACCATTCACAGCCTGTAAAAGAAAAAAGGAGCAACTGCTATGCCGATGAATCTGACGCGGAAGATCATTTCCGCACACCTGACCAAGCCCTCCGACATGAACCCGGGGGACGAGATATACGTCAAGTTTGACCAGACCCTCACCCACGATATCAACGCCGTCATGTGCTATCTGGCACTGGAAGGCATGGGCATCAAACGTGTCCGCACGGACGTGTCGGTGAGCTATCTGGACCACAACCTGCTCTATGTCAACACCAACACCCCGGATGACCACATTTTCCTGACCTCCATCGCCCGGAAGTATGGCATCTGGCTTTCCCGCCCGGGCAACGGCATCATGCACAGCGTGCAGTACGCCCGCTTCGGCATCCCGGGCAAGACCAGCCTTGGCACCGACAGCCACACCACCACCGGCGGTGCTATCGGTATGCTGGCTATCGGCGGCGGCGGTATGGACGGCGCAACGGCCATGGCTGGTCTGCCCATCCGTCTCAAGATGCCCAAGGTCGTCCGGGTAAACCTGACCGGCCGTCTGTGCCCCGGCTGCTCCGGCAAGGACGTCATCCTCGAGATGCTCCGCCGCTACTCCGTCAAGGGCGGCCTGGGCCGTGTGTATGAGTATGTCGGCCCCGGTGTCGAGACGATGGAGGTGCCGGAGCGCGCCACTATCGCCAACATGGGTGCTGAGCTGGGCGCGACCGGTTCCATCTTCCCGGCTGACGAGACCGTCCGCCGCTTCTTCATCGCACAGGACCGCGAGAAGGATTTCGTGGAAATGAAAGCCGATGAGGGCTGTGATTACGACGAGTATGTGGAAATCGACCTGAGCGAGCTGGAACCCCTGATGTCCTGCCCTCACTCGCCGGATAACGTCAAAAAGGTGAAGGACGTGGAGAAAAAGCCCGTCCAGCAGGTCTTTATCGGAAGCTGCACCAACGGCAGTTACACCGACATTGCCCGCGCCGCTCTGGTGTTCAAGGGTCGTCACGTCAACGAGAATGTCAGCTGCGTCTGCGGCATTGCCACCCGGCAAATTTATAAGCAGCTGCTCCACGACGGCTATCTGGATATGCTGGTGGATGCCGGTGTCCGCCTGATTGAGATTGCCTGCGGCCCCTGCTGCGGCATCGGTCAGACCCCGGCAACCAACGGCATTTCCGTCCGCACCTCCAACCGCAACTTCAAGGGTCGCAGCGGCAGTGCGAATGCACAGCTCTATCTGGTCAGCCCGGAAACTGCCGCCGCCACCGCCGTGGCCGGTACTTTCACCACGGCTGAGGAAGTGATGGGCGCAGAGGTCAGCCAGCTGGCCGCTGTCCATGAGCCGGAACACTACTTCATCGACGACTCCATGTTCATCAAGCCCTTGCCGGACGAGGAACTGGAAAAGGTCGAAATCATCCGCGGACCCAACATCAAACCCCTGCCCATCCCCGAAAAGCCCGAGGAAAATCTGGATGCCCGCATCAGCTTGAAGGCCGGTGACAACATCACCACCGACGATATCACCCCCGCTTCCGCTGAGTTCAGCTCCATGCGCTCCAATATGCCGCTGATGGCCCAGTATGCCTACTGCCGATACGACCCGGAATTCTCCAAGCGTGCCCAGAGCTACGGCAAGAGCATTATCATCGGCGGCGAGAACTACGGTCAGGGTTCTTCCCGTGAGCACGCCGCCATTACCCCGATGTTCCTCGGTGTCAAAGCCGTCATCGCCAAGAGCATGGCCCGCATCCACAAGAACAACCTCATCAACCACGGCATCGTGCCCATGGTCTTTGCCGACCCGGCAGATTACGACAAGCTGGAGCTGTCCGATGAGCTGTCCATCCCCAATTTCCGGGAGCAGATCAAAACAAAGCGCGTCACTGTGGTGGACAAGACCAAAGGCATCTCCTTTGACGCCGTGCTGGAGCTGTCCGATGACGAAGTAGGCGTTATTCTTGAGGGCGGCCAGCTGCGCTATGTGCAGGAGCAGCTGAAAAAAGCATAACAAGACGATTTAACGTAAATCATCATCCGTCCCCACAGCCTTGTGTGGGGTGTGTGACCGCGTGGTTCGGGAGAGCTCTTGCATGGCATGCAAGAGGTCAGCGGTTCGATCCCGCTATTCTCCACCAAAAAAGCACTGTACTTCGCAGGAAGCACAGTGCTTTTCTTTTTACTGAAGCCGATTTTTGAGGCTGCATTGCTTCGCCTGCATATCTTTTGGGCTTTTTGCGGAAAACCGAGATATTCCCGCAGATAAGCGGTTCCCCATAACAAAAGAGACCTCCGTACAGCAAGCTGCTGTACTGCGGTCTCTTCTTCTTTTTTCAGTTCCGCGGGATGGCCATTCGGCGCTCTGCTTTCTTTACGAGCCATGCTCCCGCCCATCCGCAGGCGGCTCCCAAAATGGCACCGCCCAGAATATCCGTCGGGTAATGGACACAGAGGTACATCCGTGAGAATGCGATGAGAACACCTACCGGCAGAGCCGCCATCGCCCACTGCTTTTTCCCGGCCATCCAAAGGGCTGTCACCGAGGCGAAGGACGCCGCCGTATGGCCCGAAGGGAAGGAGAAATCGTCCGGGTACGGGATAAGCAGTTGTACCTCCGTAAGGATGCCGCATGGACGGACGCGGGCCACCAGCGGCTTGAGAAGAAGATTGCAGAGGACAGCGTCGATGAGGAGCGCCGCTGCCAGCACACATCCGACCCGCCGCGTTTTGCGGAACACCAGCAGCACCGCTGTCAGCGTCACCCAGAGAATACCGGAGTCTCCCAGACGGGTAATAAAACACATGCTTCCATCCAGCATGGGGCTGTGCAGGGATTGCAGGAATTGCAGGAAAGTGAGTTCGGCGTTCATAAAGCTCCCTCTTTCTCGTTTCGTTATGTACAGGATACCAGAAGTTTATGAACAGAAAACCACAAAGTCTTAAACAGTAGTTAAAACAGCCGGCTCCGCCGCTGAGTTTTGCAGCATTTCAGTTCCCGGCGTTTCGGATGGACAAGGGAAAAATTAAAAAGAGAAGCCGACTGAGAATACCTCTCAGTCGGCTTTTTCTATGCCGGTGGTGGGGGTCGAACCCACACGTGTTATTAGCACAAGGGATTTTGAG
>OODT01000769.1_pt1 | contig 27169 bp, 30 predicted proteins | sample 1671841 | NCBI WGS metagenome assembly OODT01 (sample SAMN06348198, study PRJEB24527) | human gut metagenome | biome: human gut; feature: ankylosing spondylitis patient; material: feces | host: Homo sapiens | place: China | collected 2015-10 | reverse complement strand
TTTCAAAAGAAATAAGATACTGCAAACCATTGATTTTAAAGGGTTTGCAAAAAAAATCTCAAAAAATTAGCACTCACCACTTGACAGTGCTAATAATATGTGCTATATTACAACTAGAACAAAGGAAGGGGATAAAAAGAAAGCAAAAGCGAAAGGCTTTATGAATTCCCTACCACCCGAGTTCCAAGAAACAAGGTAAACAGCATATATAAAAAGGAGAGATGACTTATGTTAATGCCTAGTATTTTTGGAGAGAACTTATTTGATGATTTCTTTAATGATTTTCCATTCTATTATGATGATAAAGCAATGAAAGATACCGAGAAGAAGCTTTATGGCAAGAGAGCCAGCCACGTTATGAAGACTGATATTAAGGAAATGGATAACGGTTATCAGCTGGTAGTTGATCTTCCAGGATTTACCAAAGATGAGATTAAGGCTTCCCTGGAGAATGGCTATCTGACCATCAGCGCTGAGAAAGGTCTGGACAAAGATGAGCAGGAGAAAGAATCCGGTCATTATATCCGCAGGGAGCGTTACGCAGGAGCCTGCAGCAGAAGCTTTTATGTAGGCGAGGACGTACAGCAGGAGGATATTAAGGCTGAGTTTAAACATGGCATTCTGAAACTGTTTGTTCCGAAGAAAGAAGCGAAAGCAGCAGTGGAAGAGAAGAAACACATTGCCATCGAAGGATAACTTTTCCCCTTTCAGAAGCACATTCTGAGAGAATAGCATAATTAAGAAGTAAGATGCCGCAGAATCACGGAAAATGGTGGTTCTGCGGCATCTTTTTTTACATTTGTTCGCTATTTTTCTGTCTTGACAATGCCTGTTGATTTAGCTATAATGGTGAAACTGTGAATATCCTAGTGAATTTGTACCCTTTTGGGTAATGAAATGTCTGCTTCTGCAGGCATTAACAATTATAAAAGTGGACTGTTTGGCGAATGAATGTTATCTGTGGTTGGTATATTTCTGCAGCTTTTTGTTCAGGACTTTTATAGTAATGGAATTTTCCGGGAGAAACAGCATATAAGAAATGTATGATACGGGGCGACAAGCCGCCGGAATGAAAGGGAGTAAGGCTATAATGGAAGAAAAGAAGAACTTACTAACCTATGCAGGACTTAAAAAACTGGAAGAAGAGCTGCATGATTTAAAGGTAGTAAAAAGAAAAGAAGTAGCAGGTAAGATCAAAGAGGCAAGAGAGCAGGGAGACCTGTCCGAGAATGCAGAGTACGATGCAGCTAAAGATGAGCAGAGAGATATCGAAGCGCGTATTGAAGAAATTGAGAAAATCCTGAAGAACGCTGAGGTTGTAGTTGAGGACGAAGTCGATCTTGACAAGATCAGCGTAGGATGTAAAGTAAGAGTACATGACTTCGAGTTTGACGAAGATATAGAACTGAAGCTGGTTGGCTCCACAGAGGCAAACAGCCTGGAAGGCAAGATTTCTAATGAATCTCCTGTAGGAAAGGCTCTTATGGGCGCACACACAGGTGATATTGTAGAAGTAGAGCTGCCATCCGGTATCATGAAGTACAAAGTGCTGGAAATCCAGCGTAATATTTAAGGAGGCACAAAAGTGGCAGAACAGAAGAATCAGGATCTGAATCAGCTTCTGAAAATCCGCCGTGATAAACTGGCAGAGCTTCAGGCGAATGGCAAGGATCCATTTCAGATAACAAAATTTAATCAGAACCATCATTCACTGGAAGTAAAGAACCTTTATGAGGCACACGAAGCAGAGCTGCTGAAGGATCGCACAGAGCCGGATGTAACAGGTCTTGATGAAGAGCAGGCGAAGGAAGTTCAGAAGAACGACTACGAAGAGAGAAGAAGTATTATGGATGCCAGCCCGCTCCATGTGGCAATCGCTGGACGTATGATGTTCAAGAGAGTCATGGGAAAAGCTTCTTTCTGCAATATCCAGGACTTACAGGGAAACATTCAGGTATATGTTGCAAGAGACGCTATCGGAGCAGATTCTTATGCAGACTTTAAGAAATCTGATATCGGCGATATCTTCGGTCTGGAAGGTTTTGCATTTAGAACCAGAACCGGTGAGATTTCTATTCATGCAGAGAAAATGACTCTTTTATCAAAGAGCCTGCAGATCCTTCCGGAGAAATTCCACGGACTGACAGATACAGATATGCGTTATCGTCAGAGATATGTAGATCTGATCATGAACCAGGAGAGCAAGAACGTATTTATCAAGCGCTCTCAGGTCATTAAAGAGATCCGAAACTTCCTTGCTGGCCGTGACTTCATGGAAGTAGAGACTCCAATGCTGGTTTCCAATGCTGGTGGTGCAGCTGCCAGACCATTTGAGACACATTACAATGCACTGAACGAAGATGTTAAGCTTCGTATTTCACTGGAACTTTATCTGAAACGACTGATCGTTGGCGGACTTGAAAGAGTCTACGAGATTGGCCGTGTATTCCGTAATGAGGGTGTTGATACCCGTCACAATCCAGAATTTACACTGATGGAGCTTTACCAGGCATATACAGATTATGAAGGAATGATGGAACTTACGGAATCCATGTTCCGCTATCTGGCAGAGAAGGTCTGCGGTTCCACCAAGATTTCTTACAATGGTATCGAGATTGATCTTGGAAAGCCATTTGAGCGTCTGACCATGAATGATGCGATCAAGAAATATGCAGGAATTGACTTTGACCAGGTTGCAGATGATGAAGCTGCCAAGAAGCTTGCCGCTGAGCATCATATCGAGTATGAGGAGCGTCACAAGAAAGGCGATATTATCAATCTCTTCTTCGAAGAATATTGTGAGAAAGAGCTGATTCAGCCTACATTTATTATGGATCACCCAATTGAGATTTCTCCGTTGACTAAGAAGAAACCTTCTGATCCAAACAAGGTAGAGCGTTTTGAGCTTTTCATTAATACATGGGAAATGTGTAACGCATATTCCGAGCTGAATGATCCGATTGATCAGCGCGAGCGTTTCAAGGCGCAGGATGCACTTGCAGATGCTGGTGATGAAGAAGCAAACCATACAGATGAAGATTTCCTGAATGCGCTGGAAATCGGTATGCCGCCTACAGGTGGTATCGGATACGGAATCGACCGTCTTGTTATGCTTCTGACAGACAGCCAGGCCATTCGTGATGTGTTGCTGTTCCCGACAATGAAGTCACAGGGCGCTTCCAAGAACGAAGCAAACAATGCGGCACAGGCAGCACCGGCTGTAAAAGCAGAGGAAAAACCTGCTGAGAAGATTGATTTTTCCAATGTAAAAATCGAACCCCTTTTTGAAGAAAACGTTGACTTTGACACTTTCAGCAAGTCAGATTTTCGAGCCGTAAAGATTGAAGCGTGTGAGGCAGTTCCGAAGAGTAAGAAGCTTTTAAAGTTCACTCTGAATGACGGAACAGACCGTAAACGCACGATTTTAAGCGGTATTCACGAGTATTATGAACCGGAAGAACTGGTAGGAAAAACAGCGATTGCAATCGTAAACCTTCCGCCGAGAAAGATGATGGGCATTGATTCCGAAGGTATGCTGATTTCAGCAGTACACGAGGAAGACGGAAGAGAGGGATTACATTTACTGATGGTAGATGAACATATTCCGGCTGGTGCAAAGCTGTATTAAAAATCCGATAAAGGATTAAAAAATGTAGGCTTTTTGATGTAGAGTACGACAAAGGTACGACAAATAAAACCTCCTTAATGGGCTATAATAAATGATTTTAAATAGTCCATGCAAAATGAAATCAATATTTTTACATTATGAGGACACTTTTCTAAGAGAAATTTTAGAAGAGTGTCTTTTTTGTTACGGTCATGTACAAAAAAACAGGAGGAAATTAAAATGGCAAATAACACAGCGTTAAGAGCAGGTAAAGATACTACTCGCACAATTACTTTCAAAAATAAGGAGCACGAAAAATTTTATTACACCTATCTGCCAAAGTGCAGATATCAGGATGTATACCACAAGGCATTGGTGTATTGTCTTGGAATTGACCGGGATACAAGAGAAAACGCAGAACAGATATACGATTTTAAGACAGGATACGTGAAAACGGAATGCCTGCATGAAGGCTGGCAGACAAGCGGCAGCGTAAGGATTATACGGCTGGCATTTAACCTATATTGTGACGGTACTCCCAGTGTTTATGATTATGAAGGAGACAGTGACAGACAGGTAGATGAATGCAGGGAATATTCGGTCAGTGATTTATTCTGCTGTGGCTATGCAAGGTACTTTTGGGAGGCAGTCAAAATCCGTTATCCGGAGTATTGTTTTTATCGGGATTGGGAGGATTCATATGCTGAAGGTTAGATTACAGGGAACAGTTAAGGATATACAGTGGTTTGGGAAACTTTTGGAACAGCACCCGAAAATCCGGGTGCTTGGAGTATCGAAACCGTTTGCAAATAAAGGAACAAACAAATATTTTCGTGTATACGCAGAAATAGAGAAAAGAGAAAATACCATGCAGTAAAGCATGACAGGAGAAAGGCAGGAAGAAAGTATGTGTAGAGTAATCGCAGTCGCAAACCAAAAAGGTGGTGTCGGAAAGACAACTACCTGTGTGAATTTAGGAATCGGTCTTGCAAGGGAAGGGAAAAAAGTGCTTCTGATTGAAGCAGATGCACAGGGAAGCATGGCGGTCAGTCTTGGGATTCAGGAACCGGACGAGCTGGATGAGACACTGGTCAATATTATGGAAAAACTTATCAATGACAAGGAACCGGAGCCGGGAGAAGGAATTATCCATCATGAAGAAGGGGTGGATTTTATCCCTGCCAATATTGAACTTGCAGGATTGGAGACTTCCCTTGTGAATGTCATGAGTCGGGAAATGGTATTGCGGCAGTATATATGTGGGATAAAAAAACAGTATGATTATATCCTGATTGACTGTATGCCCTCACTTGGTATGATTACCATTAACGCATTGGTGGCGGCTGACAGGGTATTGATTCCGGTAGAAGCGGCTTATCTTCCGGTTAAAGGGTTACAGCAGCTTATTAAGACAATAGGGCGGGTACACAGAAAACTGAATCCGGAGCTTTCTATCATGGGGATTTTGTTCACAAAAGTAGACCGCAGGACAAATTTCGCAAAGGATATTGCGGCTCAGATTCGAGAGGTGTACGGAAACAAAATACATATTTTTGCAAATTGCATACCGATGTCTGTAAGGGCGGCTGAAACTACCGCAGAGGGAAAAAGCATCTATCTCCATGACCCGAAAGGAATTGTGGCAGAGGGCTATCACTATCTGACAGGGGAGGTGTTGGATGATGAAGAGTAAGAGCGCAGAAAAGATAAAGCTGACTTCTTATGATGATTTATTTGGCAGTAGTGAAGTAACGGCAGAAGAGAAGATTGTATCCGTTCCGATTCGTCTTTTTCACACCTTCAAAGACCATCCATTCCGGGTATTGGATGATGAAAAAATGCAGGAGACTGTGGAAAGTGTAAAACGATATGGAATACTGATGCCGGGAATTGTACGTCCGTATGGTGATGGTGAGTATGAGATGGTGGCAGGGCACCGCAGATGGCGGGCGTGTGAACTGGCAGGAATGGAAGAGATGCCAGTAATTATCCGGGAAATGGATGATGATACTGCTACGGTGATAATGGTGGATACGAACATCCAGAGGGAAGATATTCTGCCCAGTGAGAAAGCCCATGCTTATAAAATGAAATATGAAGCCATGAAACATCAGGGAAGCAAGGGAGAGAAGCATACGGCTGATCTGGTAGGAGAAGCTGCTGGCGAAAGCGGAAGGACGGTTCAGCGGTATATCCGTCTATCATTCCTTATTTCCAGATTATTAGACTATGTAGACAATAAAAGACTTTCCATGAAAGCGGGAGAGAAACTTTCTTTTCTGACGGTAGAAGAACAGGAATGGGTGTTAGAGGCAATAGATAATGCAGTTTTGACGGTAACAGATAAACAGGCGGAGTTATTCAAGAATCATAGCAGGGAAAAGACGTTGAATCAGGGAATTATCTATTCTGTTTTATTGCAGAAAAAGGAAGCAGAAACAAAGGTAACTCTTTCGGCAAAGAAGGTACGCTCGTATTTTCCGCCAGCCTATACAAAAGAGCAGGTTGAGGAAGTAATTTATACGCTGTTGGAACAGTGGAGAAAGAAGAAAGGGAAGGAGGAACAGGAAGATGCAGGAGATACAGTTTGATTATTTTCATGGAATGGAAGCGGAACAGTATACCTTTTACCGGATTCCGAAAATTTTATTTACCGCAGAATGCTTCAAAACTATTTCCTGCGAAGCAAAGGTTTTATACGGTCTGTTGCTGGACCGTATGAGCCTGAGTATTAAAAATCGCTGGTTCGATGAAGAGGACAGGGTATACATTATTTTTACTGTGGAAGAAATTGCGGAGCTTATGAACTGTGGCACACAGAAGGCAGTGCGGTTATTAAAGGAACTGGATAGTGAAAAGGGCATTGGCCTGGTGGAAAAAAGGCGGCTTGGATTGGGGAAACCCAACGTGATTTATGTGAAGAATTTTATGGTCAAACAGCCTGAAAAGGAAGAAAAAGAGCCGGAAAAGCCTGTAAATACACAGAATTGTGAAAATCACAATTCAAGAGTTGTGAAAACCACAATTCAGGAATGTCCAAAATCACAATTCAAGAATGATGAAAATCACAATTCTGGAATGATGAAAACCACAATTCAAGAATGTGCAGAATCACAATTCAAGAATGATGAAAATCACAATTCTGGAATAGTGAAAATCACAACTCCTGAATGTCCAAAATCACAATCTAATAATACTGATATTAACAATACTGATTTTAGTGAAAATGAGTATAGTGACACTGAGAGTAGTGAAACTGATTTTAACGAGACAGATAATATCTTATCTAATCTTTCTCATCTATCAGTGAGGAAAACAGCAGGAATGATAGATATGGTGGAAGAGATGGAAGCCTATCGGAAAATTATCAGGGAAAATATTTCGTATGAGTGTTTTGAGGACAGCAGGTATCGACAACAGGAGGAAGTGGATGAACTTGTGGAACTGATGGTAGAGGTTATGGTCATGCCGGATAACAGCACTGTTCGCATTGGCGGAGTGGACAAGCCTGTGGTGATTGTGAAGAACCGCTTTATGAAGGTGGAACATGGGCATATTGAATATGTCGTTGGCTGCCTTGAGAAGAATACCAGCAAGGTAGGAAATATCCGGGCGTATCTTCTGACAACACTCTACAATTCAACCATGACCATAGAAAATTATTACAGAGCAGAAGTGAATCACGATATGTATGGAGGAGGATAAAACGGATGAGAAGAAAAGAATTTTTGGAGAATGTGGCAGTTCCGCTTTTAGGGATAGCTGTGGTAATGTTTATTGTTTATCTGTTTTGTGTGGAAAACGGTGTGTGTGATTACCGGAAATTGTGGATAGTTTCAGGGATTCCCTTTGGCATACAAAAAATGTATTTCTGGATGATTCCAAAAGGGTTTGATATAGGCGGTACTGTTGGAATGTTTGCTTTTAATCTGCTGATAGGAGGAATGATAGGCAGCGTGGTTTTGACATGGCGTTTGCTTATGGTGGGAACATATCTGTTAAAGAGTATTGGATATGGTGGTTTGTGGATAGTGAGAAAAGCATTTAGAACATGATTTCAAAGAGAAAAAACAAAGTATAAAAAATAGAATATAGAGTGTGAAAAGCAGCCAATGCGTAAAAAATATTGGCTGCTTTTTTGCCCTTTTTAAGAAAAACCTTGCGACACGGTGTCGCAAAGTAAAGGAGGATGTGTGTTGGGTAATCGTGCGGAATCGCAGGATTTGATTGACTTAGGAAACCGTATTCGCAAAAGGCGGCAGGAAATTCACTTATCACAGGAAGTATTAGCAGAAAAAACAGGTATCAGCCCCAACACGATCAGCAGGATTGAGGGAGGACAGACAGCAATGTCTATTGAGATATTCAGGAAGCTGGCGGTGATTCTGAAAACCGATGCAGGAACACTATTGGGGGAATGTAAGGAAGAAGAAAACCATCGTCTGTATGATTTGATTTGTCGTGCGAAAAAACTGAAACGGAAAGAACAGAAAATTTTGGAAAAGACAATGGAAGTGTTGATTGAGGGATTTGGTACGGAATTGTAGAAATTCAACAGATATGGTGGGAATATTTAGAAATATCCCCATATCTGATGAGGTAATGGAAAGCCAATGTTGTTAAACTTTAAGTCAGGAAAGAGAACAGATGCGGACAGAAAGGAGGCAGGATATGACAAGGGAAGAGTGCCTTGCATACAGACAAAGATGCCCATATGATGCAATGGGCGATTTCTCTGTTTTTTCGGAGAAAAAGGAAGATAGCAGGGATAATGAAGTGGCTGCTTCACAGCCGGAATTATCAGAACAAAATAAAGCATAAGAAATTTATGTGGCAGTAAAAGGAGTTTCAGGCTCCCGTTAAAAAAAAACGGGTGTGCCGGGAGCTGTCTTTTACTGTTTTTTCGTCTGTGATGTTTTTATTTTCTGCCACCCGGAAGAGGTGGTAGTTATGCTGACATTACAGGAATTAAAACAGATCGTAGATGTCCCATATCCGGGCATGAAAATTCCAACTGCAAAAAAATTAAAAGAATATGGAACGGTCATTGCCAAAAAGAGCATGGGTTGTGAGACAGAAATCTTGGCATTTCAAAATGGCTATGCGTTGTATCAGGTTAGTCGGTTCACTACGGTATTTCCGATTTGTTTTTGTGGGGAATATCAATACAATGCGGAACAGGCGGACTGTATTTCGGAAGAGTTTTTTAATCAAAGGGAGTGGTATATCCGTCTGGTATTGGAAGGAGAAGACCGTTTGAGTCGTAATCAGGAATCGAAAGAACAGGGCTGGACAATCTCATACAGTGATGTTTCGGAAGAATGGGGAATGCTTCAGACAGAAGAAAAGTCTCCATTGGAGATGCTGGTTGGCAGAGAGTCTGTAAATGAAATATTTGAGGTTTTGACGGAACTGCAGAAAAGGGTATTTTACGGATGTTTCTTTCATCAAAAAACACAGAATGAACTGTCAAAAGAATTGGGAATTTCTCCGTCTGCGGTGTCCAGAACCCTGTCAAGGGCGATGAACAGGATGCGGAGATATTATGCAGATGTACGGTCAGGTGGCTGCAATCGAAAAGAGATAAGATAGTGGGAGGAAAGAAGATATGCGTGGAAAGAAGCCGAAAGAACGAAAAAATTATATTTTGCGGACAGAAAACGAAACACTTGTGGAAGTAACCAGGGAGGTTTATCTGGAATGGTATCAGTCCCGGAGAAGGGAAAAATACCAGCAGGAACAGAAACAGAAATACGGTGTTTGCAGTCTTGATGTGGTGCAGGAAGGCAGTTTTGCAAAAACTTCTATATCGCAGGAAGGACAGCCGGAGGAGATGGCAGTACGCAGTGAATGCCTGAAAAAATTGAAGGAGAGTTTAGAACAGTTACCGGAACAGGAGGCATATCTGATTTATCTGTTATTTTTTGAAGAGGTTACAGTGAAAGAAGCGGCACAAATTTGTGGATGTAGCCGTAAAACAATACAGAACAGAAAAAAACGAATTTTGAAGACACTTAAAAATATAATGAAAGAACTTGGAATTGAGGGAGGATGTATTTATTTCAATTAAAATAGTGGAAAATTGTTCTAAAATCATATAAATTTAAAGTTATAGTATCAGTATAAGACAACGTATATGAAATGAAAACAGCTTTGTAAATTGGTGGGAAGAGCTGTCAGTTTACAAAGCTGTTTATGTATCCGAAGTTAGCTTCTATAATTATGATATAGAATACAAGCAGAAGAATGGAAAAATCTTTGGTGAGTAGCAGGTGGTTAAATATTTTTTTGCTTTTTTGGTTTAGGTGTCACCAATTATGTATTATATGTGTGATATATATGAGGAGAAAAAAAGATGAAAAGAAATGCTGATCAGATTTTTAATAAATATTGTAAACTGTTGTATAAAATATCAATTATTATGCTGTGTAGCGAAGAGGATGCTTATGATGCAGTGCAGGAATCATTTTTGAAATATTTAAATACAAAAAAGGACTTTAATGACGAAAGCCATGAAAGAGCATGGCTGACAAGAGTTAATATTAATATTTGTAAAAACATACTCCGTTTCAGAAGGATGCATCCAACGGTAGATTACGAAACTCTTGCACTACATTACCATAAACCTGAAGAAACAGGAATTATGGATACATTGATGACATTAAATGCAAAGGATAAAGAAGTACTAATTCTTTATTATATAGAAGGCTATTCTTGCAAGGAGATTGCTGATATGTTGAAGGTTTCAGAGAGTGCAGTGAAGAAAAAACTAGAACGGGCAAGAAAAAGATTAAAAGAAAAATATGAAAGTGAGGGCAGATAAAATTGGAAAAAAAATTAGAGAATATATCAAAATTAGCAGATGATATTGTGCTGACAGAGCAGAATGAGAGAAAACTCTTTATAGCATACAAAAAGAGAATTGAATCCCAAAGAAGAAAAAAAGTTCTTATGAGAGGATATTATCGTGTAGCAGTAGTTGCATTAGCTATGATGATAATGTTTTCTGTAAATTATTACCTGCAATCTCCTGATTTAGTAGTTTATGCGGCAACTGGGGATAAAATGGTGCAATTAAGACTAAATGAGAGAGTAAACTTGGAAAAACAAAGAACTCCATTGGGATATGGGTATGTTCTGGAAATGAGTGTGGAAGAAGGAAGCAGATATTATACGATAGAAAATGAACAAAACTTGAATGCTGATAATATTTTCAGAAATGGAAATAAGATTTTTTGGATGCCAGATGGAATGAATAGTATAAATTTCAGAGATCAGGACGGGAATGTTATTAAAATACCAGAAACTGACAGTTCAACACTAAATATTGAAGTATGTAATTATGACGGAAAAATGGTCGAAAGAATTACATTGATATTGGAAAGTAGAGATGGACAGTGTAGTGTTGAAATGTTAAAAAAATAATAAAACGGAGGAAGAATATGAAAACAATCAAAAAAATATGGAGCATATTATTAGTATGTGGACTGATTTTGGTGCCGACGATTAGTGTTTCAGCAGCAGAACAGGAGCCGGAAAAGGTTGAAGTTTCATTTTTTAATGAAAATGGCGAGGAAGTTAGCGTATCAGAGGAAATAGCAGATTCTTTTATGGAACAGTTGGATGTTGATAAAGAGGTAAACATTGTCTCAGATAAAAATTTAAGAGCTTCCTGTACGCATATTCCATGCAATCAGGTTAAGACAACTCTTTATGGTCATGCGAAAGTAAGTCCTACTGAATGCTGGGTCTATACCAAAAGAGTTATTATGTGCAAATGCTGTGGCGCTGCTCTAAAGAGTCTTTCTGATTGGCAGTTTGCATATTCACATGCACCACATTAGGAGGAAGAAATATGAGAAAAATTAAGCGTTTATGTGGTTTATTCATTTGTTGTTGTGTTGTAGTAACCAGTTCTGTGACTGCATTTGCGGCAGAGAAAGTTAAAGAGCCCTTTGCAAATTTAGAAGTTGTGACTGACAAAGAAACCATTAATGAAATTGTTTCAGAGAATCCCAGAATTCAAAAGTATTTAGACCAAAACGAAGTATTTGCCGATCTTGAAATTATCACAGATCAGAATGAGATTGAAAAAATCTGGGAAGAAAATCCAGATGTGAAGACACTGATGAAGTCAAAAGAATATTACTATCTCGCATATGTAAAAGGAAATGGTGTTCGTTTAAGAAGCACACCGAGCACTTCCGGAGTAATTAATGGGTTATTGTATGAAACCAGAAAAGATTGGGTTTTGTTAAATGATAATTATTCTTTGAATGAAAACTATATTTGGTGGCAGGTGTCTGACAGCTCAATCGGTTATCCGGGATGGATCGTGAATGACTATATCTATTTAAGTGCTGCCCAAAGTGCAGGAAGAGCAGTTACGGTACCAGAGATTGACTTTGATACATTAAAATTTGTTCAGTAGGTTATTTTCTTTGAAAAAGATAAATATACGTATGCTTAATGTAAAGAATAACAACTGATAATTCTACGATTGGAGGTAGCGATAATGTTCAGATTTAATAAAAACCATATAAAGATGGATATGAAAAAAATTAGAAAAGTAATGAGCATATTTTTGGCTTGTTGTTTGTTGTTGTCGATAAATTTTGAAACAGTATTTGCTTCCGACATAGAGACAAATACGAATGCTGATATAATGTCTCTCGATGGACCTTCTACGACATTTGATGGACGTCTGTTTTTGGATGAAAACGGTAACTATTCAGGGCAACTTCGTAGTGGCTTTACAACGGTAACATGTGTCCTGAGTGGAAGAACTGGTGGAATTCCTACCTTATATACGATTTATATTCGTTGGCAAGGTTCTAATGCGGTTCAAGCGTTAAGGGCTGATAACCTATATATTGTAGGTGATTCACAATATTATAGTAAAGGTTTTCTTATTGATGGATTATCTGCAACACAAGGATATCGTTCAATAGGTACTTGCGTGATTCCTGACACTGAAGAAAGTGTATATATTTCAACAAATAATCTCCGATGCTATTTTTACAACGAAGATTATTGGATTAAATTTAATGAAATAGGTGGATGGGTTGATGTGTAAAAAAGTTTTAATAAATCCAGAGACAGAATCGTTTATAAATGACTTAAAACGAGAATATAATAACAGCATTGTAAAACCGTATAAGAAAACAAGAGATGTTCTTGAAATTCTTATGAAAAAATTTGTTTTATATCAAAAAGTATCCATACAAAAGATGGACGCTATAACACGTGCCACGTTGGAAACTTTACCAATTAAAAATTTAAATGTGTCAGATATTTATATAGTTAAAGACAATGAAATAAGCCATAGTTTCTATTTGTATTTTCATAGCAGATATGCATTAGAACCTTTTCTTTGTGTTGTGTATGATAATGATACGGATAGACTATATAGTAATTGTGCCATGCTTGAAATGTATATTACGATTCTTCATGGAATAGATGTTGGTGAAATAGAAACTGATTCTATAAAATACCATAATTATCTTAATACGTTATATTCATATAATGAATGTAAAAAAGAGACTGAATACTAAAGAATGTACATTGGTAGACACATTTAAGGAAAGTAGAGGTATATTGGTTGATTCTACATATCTTGATTGGGCTAATTAAAAATTAATGTGAATAATGATTACGGGAGAGAATTGTTTTTTATGCAGTTCTCTCCCGTTTTTTGTATCAAATACGCTAGTGTTGTTTTAACAATTCTCTTTAATAATGCTGGTGTTTGTTGCGATAGAAAACACACTGACAATTCTTTGAAATCCATATAACAAAAAATTTCTATAAACGGTCAATTTTTACCCTCTCCAGCCTGCGATTAGTGAGAGGGTATTTTCTTATTTCAAAAATCCCTTTATATGTACCTTGATAATTTCATAGCCTGCCTGAATAGATACCCGGCATGGAGTGGGCATTCTGCCCACCCTTTCGGAGAAAACGCTGCGGAAAGAAAACCGGAGCAGGGAACGGGTTCAGGATGAGAACAGGAAAAACGCTCAATAAAAAAACAGTCCGGTTACGGGCTGTATAACAGTAGATACCATGCAGGGAAGTTCCGCTTAGGGAAGTTCCCTGTATTCATGTACTGTTATGGGCAGTACAAGTAAAAAAGGAGGTAAAGAGATATGGGAACTTAGGAAAAATTTTTGAAACAGGACAGTATTAGAATGGCAAAAAACAAAGAAAGAGAGGTACTTAGCGAATGAAAGGGAAATCAAAGAGAATCGTATCGGGATTTCTCTCGGCATTGACAATCATTTCTTCTATTATGCAGCCAGTTACCACTTATGCGGCAGAAGCGGAGCCAGCGGCTTACGAAGCAGAATATCCTGACATGGAAAAAGTAAAGGGTGCCCTTGCTGAAGATGAGATTGTAACGGCGGAAGATTATGAAGTAGAAGCAGGAACGGGTTTTGACGTGAAAAGTGATTTCTCAGGAATGAAGATTCATCCGGAAAAAGTAAAGGTCACGTACCACGAGGCAAAGAACCAGAATGGACAGGCATTTGATGGAAATAAAGCAGATACGTATCATGCAGTGTATTTTGTAGAGCCTGTCAGTGGTCATCCGTCTTATCATGTGCAAAGAAATATTGTGGTAAGAGAGCCGTCAGCGGAAATCCATAAAGAGAAAAATGCACAGGATTCTGACGGAAATGATCAGACCGGGGGAGAGGATGCAGAGGAAGGCGAGACGGACTCGCATAAGAAAAAACTTTCGGAAACAGAACTGAATCAGGCATTAGAAGCATTAAAAGGGCAGGACACTTATGATGAGGAAAGTGGCCTGAAACTTTTAGATGTTATGGAACAGTTTAAAAACCATATGATTGCAGGGAATGTGGACCTTTTGGCATTGGAGGAAGGAGAAACGGTTACTTTTACTGCATACAATCCTAAAATGCTGCGTTCATCACAGGTAGAGGTAAGTTCCGGCGGCTGGTATTATTATGCAGACTATGGTCTGGGTTCCTACCTGACTTGTCCGTTTACCGTAAAGTTTGGAAGCGTGACGGCAACCGCATACTGCATCCAGCCGTCAAAGCCGGGACCGGGCAGCGGAGTATATGAAATTACAAAACTGGGAGACGGCAAAGAATTGTCCAAAGTGTGTTATTATGGGACAAATGCAAGCGGAGAGGATTGTTTTTTTGATAAGAAATATCCCGATTTTTCAGCCGGAAAAAGATTTGTCGTGACACATCTTGCGGCATCCTATGCAGAGGGAAGTGAAGATGCTTTTTATGGGGCGAATGATACCGGAATCGCATTGGCAAAAGAATTATATAGTTATGCGGTCAGCCAGCCGGAAATCCCGGATGCGGCTATGGCATTTTCAGATGACAAAGTAACTGCTTATGTAGATGGAAATATCCAGAGAACAAAAGAAGTAACGTTTCAGGCAGACAGCAGACAGTCCATTACCATGAAACTGCCAAAGGGCGTAAAGTTTCATAACGTATCCACAGGAAAAATCAGCAATGCAGGGGCAGATGTTGTAGTAAAAGGAGGTACAACGTTTTTTCTTTCAGCGCCGTTGACCCAGACGGAAGATGTGGGACAAAACTGGTCTGCAAAGATGAAAGGAAGCATAACAAAGGATTATTCTGCTTATAAAATTACCACAGGTTCCGATACGCAAAATCTGGCACTGGTTTTTGGAGAGGGAATAGAGGAAGAAACTACGGCTTCTTTTCAGGTTACATGGCTGGAACTTGCAAAAGTTCAGGTTGTAAAAGTAGATTCTGAAAAAGAGGATGCGAAACTGTCCGGTGCAGTGTTCGGCATTTATAAAGATAAAAACTGTACACAGCTTATCAAGGAGATGCCAAAGACAGATAAGAACGGTACGGCCTCTGTGGAAATTGTGAAAACACAAGATACGGTATATTTAAAAGAGATTACGGCACCAACCGGGTATCGTATCAATACATCCGCATATAATGTGAAACTTGTAGCAAATCAGTCTACTTCTGTAACTGTTCCGGATAAAGAACAGCTTGGAGAGCTCACTGTATATAAAGAGGGACAGGTATTGACGGGTGCAGATTTAAGCGAGAAAGGCATTGTGTTCCGCTATGAGAAACGCCGACAAAAAGGTGCTGTTTATTCTGTATATGCAGGAGAGGATATAATGACCGCTTATGGGGCACAGGTATATAAGAAAGGCGAGCTGGTAAAAGAGCATCTGGTAACGGGAGATAACGGTGCGGCAGTATTAAAAAATCTCCATCTCGGAACTTATATTGTGAAGGAAATGCAGGCACCAGAAAACTTTTATAACGCAAAAGAAGAAAAGACAGTGACGTTATCTTATGCAGGGCAGAATGCAGAAGCGGTATTTTCAGAGACTACTTTTATCAATGACAGACAGAAAGCAAAAGTATCCGTGGTAAAGAAAGATAAGGATACAGAAAAACCTTTGGATGGCGGTATTTTCGGTTTGTATGCCGGAAATGATATTGTAAACGCAGACGGCATTGTGGTTGTGAAGAAAGGTTCTCTGATTGAAAAGGCAGTCACAGGTGAGGATGGGACAGCGATATTTACAGCGGATCTTCCGATTGGAAATTCTTACTATGTAAAAGAAGAACAGGCTCCGTCCGGGTATCAGAGAAATAAAGAAGATATATATTCTTTTAAATTTTCATATACCAATGACAGCGAAGCTGACGTTTCTTTCTCCCATACATTTGTAAATGAACGTGTGACAGCAAAGATTTTCCTGAAGAAAAAAGATGCAGAAACAAACAAAGCAGAACCGCAGGGCGATGCCACATTGGAAAAAGCAGTATATGGTTTGTATGCACGTGAAGATATCGTACATCCGGATGGGGCAACAGGTGTGATTTATAAAGCCGGGGATAAGGTGGCATCACTGACAACCAATGAAAAAGGGGAAGCAGTTGCAGAAAACCTGTATCTCGGTAAATATTTTGTGAAAGAAATTACACCGCCGACAGGTTATCTGACAGATAAAAATGAATATGATCTTGTCTGTGATTATGAAGGGGATTTAGTGGCTGTGGTGGAACGAAGCTGTACATCCTTAGAGCAGGTCAAGAAGCAGCCGTTCCAGATTATTAAGGCTGCAAATAACGGGAATACCGATGCAGCACTTCTTGAAGGCGCAGGATTTACTGCTTATCTGGTATCTTCTTTAACTGTGAAAGAAGATGGAACTTATGACTTTGATTCCGTTACTCCGGTGGTACTTGGAGAAAATGGGGCAACTGAAATCTTTACCGATAAAAAAGGCTATGCAGTATCCATTCCACTTCCATATGGAACTTATGTGGTAAGAGAGACAACGACACCGCATAATTATAAACCAGTGGATGATTTTATTGTAAGAATCACAGAGCATAAGCCGACAGAGCCGCAGGTATGGCGTGTGCTTTTGGATGATGAGTTTTCTGCCAAATTGAAAATCACGAAACAGGACGATGAAACAAAGAAAACAGTGCTGGCTGCTGGAACAGAATTTAAGATTTACGATATGGATAATGAGAAATATGTAGAACAGGTAACGACCTATCCGACTACTATTGTACATAAATCCTATTTTACCGATGCTGATGGATATTTAATCCTTCCGCAGAATTTGAAAATCGGTCATTATCGTATTGAAGAAGTGACAGCGCCCGATGGATATACCATCAACAAGAATTATGCGGAAATTAAAGTAGATAGCGATACTCTGTATCAGATTGAACCGGTTTCAGGAGATGCCATTATCGAAGTGGTTTATGAAAATCATCCGGTAAAAGGGGAACTTACAGTAGTGAAAAAAGGTGAAGTTCTGAAAGACTACGGAAAGGACTTCAAATATGAGATGGAAAACCTTGCCGGAGCAGTCTTTGCAATCTACGCTGCAGAAGATATTTATACTGCAGATTTTCAGAAAGACGATGCCGGAAACCGTATTTTAGAGTATGCCAAAGATACTTTGGTGGCAGAGCTTACAACAGATGAAACAGGAAGTGCCACAATCAAAAATCTTCCACTTGGAAATTACAGGGTTGTAGAAAAAACAGCACCGGATGGTTTTGTACATAACAAAGCAGAGCAGAATGTGCAGTTTGTCTATGTGGATCAGGATACTCCTGCCGTGGTGGAAAGCGTAGAGTTCATCAATGAGCGTCAGAAAGTGGAAATTTCCGTGGAAAAACAGGATGCGGAAAATGGCAGCACCATCGCCGGAGCAGAGTTTGGTTTATATGCAAAAGAAGACATCAAAGCCGGGGGAAAAGTGATTGTGAAAGCAGATGAGCAGCTTTGTACAGCCGTCACAGGCGAAGATGGAACAGCAATTTTTGAACAGAATTTACCATTTGGAAGCTACTATATCAAAGAATTACAGGCACCGGACGGATTTGTTTCTTCTGATGAGATTATCGAAGTGACTGTTTCTTATCAGGGTCAGGATGTAGAAGTTGTCCGCCTGAAAGAAATCTTTAAGAATCAGCCTACAACGGTTGAGTTTAGAAAATCTGACCTTACCACAGGCGTGGAACTGGATGGTGCAACTCTAACGGTTCTTGATAAAGATGGAAATGAAATTGATAAATGGACTTCCGTAAAAGGGGAACCGCATATCATCAAACGTCTGCATGTCGGGGAAACCTATATCCTGCGTGAAGAATTTGCGCCATATGGCTACTTAAAAGCAGAAGAAGTGGAATTTACAATCACGGATACTGCAGAGATTCAGAAAGTGGAAATGAAGGATGACGTTCCGATTGGACGTATCATCATCAACAAAAAAGGTGAATTCTTAAGTGAAGTGAGCTGGAATGACATGGTTGCAGGAGCAATGGATTCCATCTGGGGTTATGTGACAGGCTCTTTGAAAGACGTTACCTTTGAAATTTATGCCAGAGAAGATATTAAAGCCGCTGACGGAGAAAGTGATGATTATTACAAAAAGGATGAACTGGTAGCAACCATCAAAACCGATGAACTTGGCATTGCAAGAACCGATGACCTGCCGCTTGGAAAATACTATGTGGTAGAAAAAGAAACAGCCGATGGTTTTGTGTTGGACGGAGAGCCGAGAGACATTGATCTGACTTATCGTGATCAGGATACTCCGGTGGTAACTTTCGATTCTGAATGGCAGAACAGCCGTCAGAAAGCAAAAGTGATCGTAACCAAAAAAGAGAAAGATTCTGACCGTGTGCTGGAGGGCGGCGTATTTGCCCTTTGTGCCAAAGAAGATATTAAGAATACTGACGGTGATGTGCTTGTAAAAGCAGATACCATTATGGAGCAGAAAGCGACTGACAAGGATGGAAAAATCTTCTTTACTGCAGATCTTCCGGTAGGTGGCAGCTTCTATGTGAAGGAAGTAAAAGCACCTGCAGGTTTTGTTACGACAGAAGAAGTAAAAGAATTTACTTTCGAGTATGCTGGAGCGGATGTGCCGGAAGTTACTTTTGAGCACACCTTTGAAAATGAGGCAACTATCTTTGAAATCACAAAATCTGACCTTACCACAGGAGAAGAGTTACCGGGTGCAAAACTGGAAGTAACCGATCAGGACGGAACTGTGGTAGATGAGTGGACATCCGGTACGGAGCCGCACATTATCAAAGAACTGGAAGTCGGCAAAGAATATACTCTGACAGAAACACTTCCGGCAGATGGTTATGTGACAGCGGAAAGTATTACGTTCACTGTTGAAAATACTGCAGAAGTTCAGAAAGTGGAAATGAAAGACGATGTGACAAAGGTTGAGATTTCCAAAACGGATATTTCGGGGAAAGAATTGCCGGGGGCAAAAATGACGGTGCTTGATAAAGATGGAAATGCGGTGGAAAGCTGGACTTCTACAGACAAGCCGCATTATATGGAAAAACTTCCGATTGGAGATTATATACTGCGAGAGGAAACAGCACCGGAAGGATATCTGATAGCGGAGGATGTGGAGTTTTCTGTAAAAGATACCGGAGAGATTCAGAAGGTATCCATGAAGGATGAAAAGAAACCTTCGGAAACGCCGCAGACACCGCAGGAACCTTCAAAGCCGACAGACACACCGAAAACAGGTGATGATAGCAATATACGGCTGTGGCTGCTTCTTGCTGGTCTTGCATTGTGCGGAACAGGGGGTTCACTGTTCCTGTTAAAAAAGAAAAAATAAAAAAGAAATATTGGGTGTTTCCGAAGTGCTGGTCATTTTGGAAACACCCTGTTTTTTTGTTGATGGACGAAAGAGGTGTATGGAGATGATTGGAATTATTATCGGCGGAGCTGCAGTGGTCATAGCAGTTAGCCTATATTGCTGTATTCGTGTAGGGGCAGAGGAGGACAGGAGATTGGAAGAATTGGACAGGAGAGCAAAACAGGATGCAGAAGAAAGCGGATAATCAGAAATATGCAGAGGATAAGCCAAAGGACTGCTCTTACTGTTATTTTTGGAATAGCCGGAAGAATGGATGTTCCAAAGAAGAATGCTATTATCGGCTTTTGCCGGAGGAACCTTTTGAAGAGAAAGAGGAGACTTGGTGCTGTGAGGGATGCCCTTATGGAAGATATTCTCCTTGCATCGGGTACTGCCTGCAGAAGATTCTGCTGGAAATAAAACAGAAGAAAGCAGTCAGGGAGAAGGAAGGTGATTGTCTTGCAGGATGAAGTAAATGAAAAGGTGGTGTCTTTGTGTATACGGGGAGGGAAAATTTCTGCACAGATTTTAAAAGCATCGCTGCAGAAGCTGCTCAGGGAGATGGAACAGTCCCAAAAGCGGCAAAAAATTTCTGGAAAGGGGCAGAAAAAAGAAACCGTATATCATGGGAAACAGAGCATGGAAAAACTGAAAGCACACAATCAGGAGCTTTCTAATATTGAGGTTACAGATGGGAATATCCGGTCTTTTGAAAAATATGCCAGAAAATATGATATAGACTACTGCCTGAAGAAAGACAGGTCGGCAGAACCTCCGAAATATTATGTCTTTTTTAAGGCGAAAGAAGTGGATTCCATAACTGCCGCTTTTAAGGAATATACCGGATGGCAGTTAAAGAAAAGCAAAAAAGTATCTGTCCGGAAGAAACTGTATTTGGCAATGGAACGTGTGGCAAAGCACAGGCAGAGGGAAAAGATGAAACAGAAGAATCGGGGGCAGGAACATTGAGCAGGAAGCATAAAAAGAAGCCGGAGTCAGAAGTTATGACAGTTTTGAAAAAAATAGGACAGGACATTGCCGGACAGATGCCTGCGGTGGATAAGAAACGTCTGCTTATGATGAATATTCCCTATGTAATTGTTTTTTACCTGGCAGATAAGCTGGCATGGCTGTATCGGTTCTGTGTTGGGGAATCCGCAATAGAACGTCTGGGGGTGCTGTTTTTGAATTTCCAGATGGCGTTCTCAAATCCAATTCTCAGTCTCCATATCTTTGATATGGCAGTTGGGATGATTACCACTGTAGTGATTAAGGCAATGGTGTACCTGAAAGGGAAAAATGCAAAGAAATTCCGGCAGGGAGAGGAATACGGTTCTGCCCGATGGGGAAACCAGAAAGACATCGCACCTTTTATTGATCCAGTGTTTGAAAATAATATCCTTTTGACACAGACGGAACGGCTTACCATGAACAGCCGCCCGAAACAGCCTAAATATGCAAGAAACAAAAATGTAATCATTATCGGCGGTTCCGGTTCCGGTAAAACAAGGTTCTATGTAAAGCCGAATTTAATGCAGATGCCATCCAATGTTTCCTATGTTGTAACTGATCCGAAGGGGACGATTCTGGTGGAGTGCGGGAAAATGCTCCGCCGTGGTACACCGAAGATGAAAAACGGCAAGCCAGTCAGGGATAAACAGGGAAAGGTTATTTATGAACCATACCGGATTAAAGTGTTGAATACCATAAATTTCAAAAAAAGTATGCATTATAATCCCTTCCGCTATATCCGCAGTGAAAAAGACATCTTAAAGCTGGTCAATACCATCATTGCCAATACCAAAGGCGAAGGAGAAAAATCTTCCGAAGATTTTTGGGTAAAGGCCGAAAGGCTTCTGTATTGTGCCCTGATTGGGTACATCTATTATGAAGCACCGGAGGACGAACAGAATTTTGCCACACTGCTTGAATTTATCAATGCTTCTGAGGCAAGAGAGGATGATGAGGAATTTAAAAATGCGGTGGACGAGCTGTTTGAGGAATTGGAGGCAGAAAACCCGGAACACTTTGCTGTGCGACAGTACAAAAAATACAAACTGGCGGCAGGTAAGACAGCAAAAAGTATCCTGATTTCCTGTGGTGCGAGACTTGCGCCATTTGATATTGCGGAACTTCGGGAACTGACTTCTTATGATGAGATGGAACTGGATATGCTTGGAGACCAGAGGACGGCAATGTTTGTCATTATCTCTGATACGGATGATACCTTCAATTTTATTGTTGCGATTATGTACACGCAGCTTTTTAACCTGTTATGTGACAGGGCAGATGATGTACATGGAGGAAGATTACCTTACCATGTACGTTTGCTTTTAGACGAATTTGCAAACAGTGTGACACGTTCTACGCCGAAAACGGTGGGAATAACCGACAAAAGCGTAGCCTAAAGTCACAAATAATTTAATAAATGTGGTTTTAGAGAACTGCATAACTGAAATTTCAAATGAAGGGGTAACGCCCTGAAGGGAATTCACTAATACTCCGAATAGCGTTAGTCGGATACAGACGATTAAGGTTATAAGCTCGGGGAAGTCGTGCGAAGCACACCCTAACACTGCAAGGTGAGGAAAGGTTTGTAGAGGTACAAGCTGTGTGTGACAGTGCGGGTGGGGTTGCCATATGGTTAGAATGACCAGTAAGGCGGTCTGACAAAATTCCGAATGTACGGCTCTAAACGAATGGCTGGCAGAAATGCCAGTGTACCAGTAGGTACGCAAGTGGGGTAAAGTAAAAGTTGTTAGTATGAAATACCCTCTGTGTTTACAGGACACAGGTATCTATAAAGATAATACTTGCAGGGCTAAAGGAATGACCTAAGTGACAACAATCCTAAGTTATGTGGAACGTGGAAAGCAACCAATACGGGAACTGACTGTATCAGTGACAAAGTACCGTAGTTGTGTCGAAAAGGAAAGGTATAAAGGAATCCTTTCTACAATAAGCACATTTATGGTTGTGAGAGTAGTGGCACAGTACCGATGAAACCGTGATAACAAGCGGTGGAGGGATAGCCACAAGCCGATACTAAGATTTCCTTTATGTCTATATAGTAATCACCAAATGGAGATTTTCATAGCTGTCGAGGTGAGACGAAGAAAAAATCATTCTCCAATAAGGAGTTGGTTACTATGGCAAAACGAATTGTAAATAAAGCAGAAAGAAATGCAGAAAGATATGACGCAAAAGAAACTGGATATCAGTTATATGAAGACAGTCTGAAAGGTAATAAATTTGACAGGCTTATGCCCCTGATAGTATCAGAGCAGAATATCATACTTGCATATCGGAATATCTGCAAAAATAACGGGAGCAAAACTCCTGGAACAGATGGGAAGACAATAACAGAAATTCAGTCACTCCCAATCGAAACGGTCATTAAAACCGTCAGAAATAAATTGAACTTTTATCAGCCTAAAAAGGTCCGGCGTGTAGAAATACCAAAAGACAATGGAAAAACCAGACCATTAGGAATCCCAAGTATATGGGATAGACTGATACAGCAATGTATTCTGCAAATACTGGAACCGATTTGTGAAGCAAAATTTCATGAACGAAATAATGGGTTCAGACCATACAGGTCAACGCAAAATGCGATTGCTCAATGCTATAAAATGGCACAGTTGCAAAATCTGCATTTTGTAGTAGATGTGGACATTGTTGGATTCTTTGACAATATTGACCATAATAAGCTGATTCGGCAGTTGTGGGGACTTGGAATACAGGACAGGAAACTGATTATGATAATCAAACAGATGCTAAAAGCAGAAATCCTGTTTAATGACATTGTAATTACCCCGGAAACAGGTACACCACAGGGGGGATTTTATCCCCACTTCTTGCAAATGTAGTATTGAATGAGCTGGACTGGTGGATTGCTAATCAATGGGAGATGTTTAAAGTCAAAGATGGAAAATCCGGACTGGAATTTTACAGGACTGATAAGGAGGGAAATATCCTCACAATAGACAGGACACCAAAGTGGAAAAAGCTGAGGGAAAAGACAGAACTTAAAGAAATGTACATCGTAAGGTATGCAGACGATTTTAAGATATTCTGTCGGGACTATGTAACAGCTAAGAAAGCCATGTATGCAACAAAACTATGGCTTGCAGAACATTTACATCTGCAAACAAGTGATGAGAAATCTGGAATCACAAACCTGCGTAAGAACTATACAACTTTTCTTGGAATCAAATTTAAAGTTGTTCCAAAAGGTGATAAATGGATAATCCGTTCACATATAGCCGACAAAAGTAAAGATAAGGTTATCAATAAGCTGAGGACTGTCTGGAAAGATATCAAAAATCCAAGCAAGCAAAGCGAAATTGATAAAAATATAAGTCTTTACAATTCAATGGTTATGGGTATGCACAATTATTATTGTATGGCAACAATGGTATCAGCAGATTTTGCAGAAATCGCCTATAAAGTGAATGGGAAAAGTAACGGTATGAACCACAATAACCGATGTTTTCCGATAACAAAAACGGGTGAGATAACCAGTAAATTTATCCAACAAAAGTATGGAAAGTCAAAGCAGTTCCGATGGATAAAAGGAAGAATGATTATTCCAGTAGGGTATGTGGCGTATGAATATCCAAAATACAAAAGGCGGGAAGTCAATAAATATGTGAGGAAGTATTCAGACATCGAAAACTGTATCAGTTATGATGTTATGAAATATATGATGGGAAATGCACATCTTTATCCGACCTTGGAGATGGCAGATAATGCCCTTTCAAGGTATATAGCACAGAAAGGAAAATGTGCAGTAACACACAATGCCCTGTCAATAACAGACATGGTATGTATACACATAAAACCGTGCAAAGGTGAGCGAAATGACACATATAGGAATTTGATAATTTTATCCAAAGATGTGTCAAAATTGGTTGATGCAACAGAAAATAAAGTAATAAAGAAACTGTTGCAGAATTTAACATTGACCGTGGAAATGCAAGAAAAAATAAACAAACTCCGAAAATACAGGGAGTTGGAAGAAATACAATTCGAGGACTATATAGGCACTAAAATGTAATCTTAGTCGGTGGAACGCCGTGTGATGGGAAACTATCACGCACGGTGTGGAGTGGGGGAAAAGCCCGAGGTGGTAACACCAGAGGCTTACCTATCACTATTCGGACAGATTCCAAAATTTGACAAGCTGATTGCAACCATCCGAAGCAGAGAAATTTCTGCCTCCATTATCTTGCAGTCCCAGAGCCAGTTAAAGACGATTTATAAGGATGCAGCCGAAACAATCAGCGGGAATTGCGACACGATGCTGTTTCTGGGAGGAAAGGAAAGTACAACTTTAAAGGAAATATCAGAGACACTTGGAAAGGAAACCATTGACCTTTATAACACATCTGACACACGTGGACAAAGCCGTTCCTATGGGCTTAATTATCAAAAAACAGGGAAGGAATTGATGAGCCGGGATGAACTATCGGTTATGGATGGAAATAAATGTATTTTGCAGCTTAGAGGGGTGCGTCCGTTTTTGAGTGACAAGTTTGACATTACGAAGCATAAGCGATACCGGGAGTTGTCCGATTATGACGAGAAGAATGCTTTTGATGTGGAAGCATATATGAAGCATCAGCTTAAAATCAGGAGACAGGAAGAATTTGACTTATATGAGGTGGATGGAAATGAAGCAGAAGAACATGAAACAGAAAAAACAGTAAATTAAGGAACTTTGCGACACCGTGTCGCAAAGTCCGGAAAGGGGAAAATGCAGTTTTACATAGAAACAGGTGGCAGATATGTTTACCCACCTATTCGTGCTGAACCGGAAATATGGAATACAGGCTCATTGCACAAATACAAAAATTAAAACAAAAAAATTGGAAAGGAGAAGAAACCAATATGGAAAGAGCTGACCGCCGGAAGAAACGGCGGTTTTTTAATGTGCAAAAACGGGACAAATAGAGAAAATCCTGTTTTCTATATTGGACTTTCAAGTGATTATATGGCGTTTTTTGCTTCAGCAATTAATATTTTACAGACCCTTGTGGTGGCAATCGGTGCCGGACTTGCCGTATGGGGAGTTATCAATCTTCTGGAAGGATACGGAAATGATAACCCAGGTGCAAATGCTCATGTATGATAAAGAAGCAAGATACTAAAAACAAAACATAGACCGCCAGTACCACGCTATTCCGAGTAAAAAACCAAAAGACCGCTGGTTATACACTCCCACAATGTCAAATACCACGAAAACTTTGTACGCTATTTTTTGTTTCTGCTGCTTGACAAAATGTAATGAATGTGTTACATTATAAATGTAATCACTTCATTACTTTTTGGAAAGGAGAGATGACCTTGATATGGAATAGGATTAAGGTGCTAAGAGCTGAAAGAGATTGGACACAAGCAGATTTAGCAGATAAAGTTGGGATTTCCCGACAGGCAGTTATATCAATAGAAAAATATAAATATACTCCGTCTTTGGAGTTGGCTTTTAAGATTGCAGAAGTTTTTGGCGTTTCTATTGATGAAGTTTTTGAGCATAGGGAGGACAAATAGTATGAATGAACAAACTATTTTTTTGATTTTTCTTGTTTCGGCATTAGCTGTAACTTTGGGATTATATTTCTTAAAAGCCAAGAAACAAATGCAATATAAAGGTGATGAACGCTGGAAATTGATACAGCTTAATGCAAATAATGCTGCGAATATCTCAAATACGGTTCTGATCGTCTTGATTGTGGTGTTACCATTGCTTATAGATAGTCAAACGACATTTACACTACAGAGAGTGGTTACATTTGTGCTGATTTATATTGGAATACGGAATTTGATTGAACTGGTTGCAACGATTTATTTTGACAAGCGGTTATAAGGAGGGTACAGGATGTTTAAGAACAAAAATATTCTGCGCGGAATCATTCTGGCGATATTGTTACTTTGCACAGCATATTTGGTATATTCGATTATAGTCAATCCATTAGGCGAGCATGACATTATACTTGCACTGGCTGTTACAGTGGGATTTATTGTATTAGGACAGGATAAGAAAAAAGAAAGATAAATTTCTGTTTATCGAATGAATAGCACAGCCGGCCGAGCCAGTCAACGGTCAAGATGAACGGCGCATACGCGCCGCCGTTGACAGCCCCGCCCGCCTTTGCTGGTAGGTAATCAAGGGGCGACAGCAAGGAGTGCTGCCGCCCCGCACTATTATTCAGAGAGGGGGAATTTCCATGACCGAAGATGAAGCCTATAAAGTCCATATCCAGTACACCTTTAACGCCTTTTGCAAGATTGTCATTCGTCACGCAGCAATAGATAAAATTTTGAAGCTGCGCCGGAGGTGGGAACGGGAAGTTTCCCTTGACTATCTGATG
>OODT01000759.1_pt1 | contig 27593 bp, 19 predicted proteins | sample 1671841 | NCBI WGS metagenome assembly OODT01 (sample SAMN06348198, study PRJEB24527) | human gut metagenome | biome: human gut; feature: ankylosing spondylitis patient; material: feces | host: Homo sapiens | place: China | collected 2015-10 | reverse complement strand
GACGCCTAAAGCGTCTGGAAGCACGTGACTTCAGTCATGTGAGGATATAATTCACTGATTACACTGATTCCCTCTCTGTTACTGTTCACACACCACTATCCCGCGAGGTGTGTGAACAGTAACTTTTCTTTTTCTTACGAAATGTTTTTCTGCCCGATGGGGTTCCAGTTTAACAGGATCCATGATATAATTTTAATGGATTGGATAATATTTTTGCAGATGTTGGTTCAATCCATATGACATACCTCCTAAATATTGGATAGATAAATATTTCGCCGGTAACGTAATATTGCTTAATCTATAAACCACATATTTAGGGGGATATGTCAAGATATTTTGGTAAAAAAGTGTAAAATATAAGCCCGGAAATATTGAAATATCAATGTTCTGGGCTTAATTTCATGGTGCAGTTATCAATTCAGATATTGTTCCATGAATAATTCAGGTAAAATTACAATAATCAAGTAGGAGGAAGGAAAGTAAAATGACTCAAAGAAAAGGCAGAGTAACAATACCAACAGATCTGGATGTGGTTACACAGACACTGGAAATGTTAGATAAATGGAGAGCTGATGCAATAAGAGACTGCGATGGAACAGAGTTTCCGGAAAAATTGAAAAATACGGGAGCAAAAATTTATGCAACCTATTATACAACCCGAAAAGATAATAAATGGGCAAAAGAAAATCCAGATGAAATACAGCAGATGTATATTATGACATCATTCCATACAGCTGTTTCAGATACACTTGAGATACATCTCATGGATCATCTCTATCCGGACATGCTTGCTGTGAACACAAGAGACGACATTCAGAGATGGTGGGAAGTAATTGATCGTACTACCGGTGAGACAGTTGACACAAAATATTGGTCTTATGATGAAAAAAGCGGAAATGTTGTTATACATCCTTTAATTGCTTTCCATGAATATACCGTAAGTTTTCTGGCTTATATCATGTGGGATCCTGTACATATGTATAATGCAGTTGTCAATGAATGGAAAGATGTTGAACCACAGATTACTTTTGATGTACGGCAGCCCAAGACAAAAGCACATTCTATGTTGCGGCTCAGAAAATTCCTTGAAAACCATGATTATGTAGATGTTGTAAGATTTACTACATTTTTTCACCAGTTTACCTTGATCTTTGACGAACTGGCAAGAGAAAAATATGTTGACTGGTTTGGCTATTCAGCATCCGTCAGTCCTTACATCCTGGAACAGTTTGAAAAAGAAGTTGGATATAAATTCCGCCCGGAATTTATCATCGATCAGGGATATATGAATAATACATATCGCATTCCTTCAAAAGAATTTCAGGATTTCCAGGCTTTCCAGAGAAGAGAAGTGGCTAAACTAGCTAAAGAGATGGTTGATATTGTTCATGAGTATGGAAAAGAAGCCATGATGTTTATGGGTGACCACTGGATCGGCATGGAACCATTTATGGATGAATTTGCATCAATTGGACTGGATGCAGTTGTAGGAAGTGTGGGGAATGGAGCAACCCTGCGTTTGTTCAGCGATATCAAGAATGTTAAATATACAGAGGGAAGATTTCTTCCATATTTTTTTCCAGATACATTCCATGAAGGTGGGGACCCGGTAAAGGAAGCAAAAGTGAACTGGGTAACAGCAAGGAGAGCCATTCTGAGAAGCCCGATTCAGAGAATCGGATATGGCGGATATCTAAAGCTTGCCCTGGAATTTCCGGATTTTGTGCAGTATATCCAGGAGGTTTGCGATGAATTCCGTACTTTATATGATAATATACAGGGAACTACCCCGTATTGTGTGAAACGCGTAGCAGTTCTGAACTGCTGGGGTAAAATGCGTTCCTGGGGAAATCACATGGTACATCATGCGATTTATTACAAGCAGAATTATTCATATTTTGGAATTATAGAGGCATTAAGTGGTGCACCGTTTGATGTATCCTTTATTAGCTTTGATGACATCCGTGAAAACAGGGAACTGTTGAAAAACTTCGATGTGATCATTAACGTAGGAGATGCAGACACTGCACAGACAGGTGGCGAAAACTGGATTGATGAAACAATTAGTACTGCCATCAGAGAATTTGTCTATAATGGTGGAGGATTTATAGGAGTAGGGGAACCGGCTGCTCATCAGTGGCAGGGTAAATTCTTCCAGTTGGATGATATCCTTGGTGTAGAAGAAGAACGAGGATTCAACTTAAATACTGACAAATATAACTGGGATGAGCATAGAGATCACTTTATCCTTCAGGATACAGAGGGCGATGTTGATTTTGGTGAAGGCAAGAAAAATATTTTTGCATTGCCGGAAACAGAAATTCTGATTCATAAAAATCAGGAAGTACAGATGGCTGTAAAGACCTTTGGAAAAGGAAGAGGTGTTTATATCAGTGGTCTTCCATATAGCTTCGAGAATAGCCGTGTACTATACAGGGCAGTTCTCTGGTCAGCATCTGCTGAGAAGGAACTTTATTGCTGGTATTCTTCAAATTATAATGTTGAGGTTCATGCATATGTTAAAAATAAGAAATACTGTGTTGTGAATAATACTTATGAACCGCAGGATACAACGGTATACATCGGAGATGGAAGCAGTTTTGAACTTCATATGGAACCAAATGAGATTAAATGGTATCAAATTCAGTGATGAATCTGTCTGGTACAGGGTCGCCAAACGTTCAGGAGGGTAATATATATGGAGCAATTATTGATTGTTGAAGATAATATTGGTTTGAATCAGGGTTTATGCAAAGCGCTGAAAATAGATGATCGGAAGGTTATTTCCTGCAAAGACCTGAAAACAGCGAAGGAGCAGTTGCTGTAACGGACACCTTTACGTTGGTGGGCTATTGGGACTATGATGAACTAATGCCTGTTCACTACATCAACATCAGCCGTGATTACGCAGATGACATCGAAGCGCAGGCAGTGAAAACAGGTTTACAGCCTTTCCGCACCGATTTGAATGTCATGCTGACCTCCGGCACAAACATTCAAGGGCAGATGGAGCAGGTGGATACCGATCTTGGCTACACATGGGACAGCTATACCGATCCCAACAGCGTCCGGATCGGCGTCAACTGGGGATATACCTCATCCCAGCTGGAGTCGCAGCTCGATCCAGAGCTGATGGTCGCCATAGCAGCTTTTTTGCTGCTGGTGATTTTCACGGGGTATCTTATCATCTATAACATTTTTCAGATCTCTGTTGCAGGGGACATCCGGTTTTACGGACTTCTGAAAACCATTGGCACAACGCCCCGGCAGCTCAAACGTATCATTCGCCAGCAGGCACTTCTGCTTTGTCTGATCGGCATTCCGGCAGGACTGCTGCTGGGCTACGGCATCGGCGCTGTTCTGGTGCCTGTTGATTTCTTCTTCTGGGGTGGCTGATTCCTTGCATGATGTATGATAACGCAGCGAAATGCAGCGTTGTAGAGCAAACTGTTAAGCAAAAAAACGGCCTTCTGCCAATGAAAAGGCAGAAGGGTGGAATTCAAATAATAATCAAAGTGACCATTACACTGGACAGCGGCAAGAAACAGGTCATTTCTATTACTGTGTAGAAAAAAACGGTAAGAACAACAAAGATAACCGGCCTGAAATCCAGCGTAACCGTTGCAAGAAATAAAAAACCTACACTGAAACCGGTCATCAGCCCGATTACTTTCCAGGAGAAGGTTACTTACAGTTCTTCAATAAGAAGATCGTGGCGGTAAATTCCAAGGGCGTGATCACCGGAAAGAAAAATGGAACAGCCTATATCACAATGAAATCTGGAAAGATTCGCAAAAAAGAAAAAGTAGTTGTTAAATAAAAATGATTCAAGCAGGAGCTGTAATGTTTATGATTAGAGCGTCAAAAGGGTAATTTAATAACCAGGAATACTATATTTAGTATATTGCTTTGCATATTACAACGATATATTGTGATCAAAATCGGTAAAAAGGGCAATTTGAGTGTTACTTTTTCAGGAAGTTCACGATTAATATTGTTCGTTCTATTTTCAGTAACACATTTAGCAATGTGAAAAATAAGTTGCTGAACAGTCATCGCCTATATTATAATGAAGCTATAGCACCTTTTTAAATAATACATTTGAGACAGTTCAACTTTCACGCTCTGTTCAGCTGAATCAATATACATTATTTACGAGGAGTGCTGCAGGTACAATAAAAACGGACAAGAGGCAGACTGATATGGAAAATAAACTGGAACATTTAAAAGAATATCTGAAAGGACTTGGCAGCGTAGCAGTTGCTTTCTCAAGTGGAGTGGATTCCACATTCTTATTAAAAGTAGCTCATGATGTGCTGGGCGATAAAACGATTGCGATTACGGCTCAATCCTGTTCTTTCCCGAAAAGAGAGCTGAATGAAGCGAAGGCATTCTGCGAGAAAGAGGGGATCAGGCACGTGATCTGCCAGTCTGAGGAACTGGAGATTGAGGGATTTTCAAAGAATCCTCCGAACAGATGTTATTTATGTAAAAAAGAACTGTTTGAGAAGATTGGCGATATTGCGAAAAAAAATGGGATTGAATATATTGCAGAGGGATCAAATATGGATGATAACGGCGATTACAGACCAGGTCTGATTGCCGTAAAAGAGCTGGGAGTTAAGAGTCCGCTACGTGAAGCGAAACTGACAAAGGCAGAGATTAGAGAATATTCCAAAGAAATGGGGCTTCCGACCTGGGATAAACAGTCATTTGCCTGTCTGTCCTCCAGGTTTGTGTACGGTGAGACTATCAGTGAGGAAAAGCTTGGAATGGTTGAGAAAGCAGAGCAGCTTTTGCTTGACTATGGATTCCATCAGGTACGTGTCCGTATTCACGGTTTACTTGCAAGAATTGAGATCATGCCGGAGGAATTTCCGAAACTTCTGGAAAAAAATGTCCGAGAGGATATTGCAAAGAAATTTAAGGAGTATGGATTCACTTATGTGACCATGGATATTCTGGGATATCGTATGGGAAGTATGAACGAAACACTTGGCGAAAATGATAAAACGACTGCAGATAGCAGCCTTAAGGGTAAAAACGAATGACAATAAAACAGAGAATAGCAGCACTTCGTGCACGCATGAAAGAGACAGGAATTGATGCATATCTGATTCCTACAGATGATTTCCATGGTTCAGAATATGTAGGTGAATATTTCAAATGCAGAAAATATATCACAGGATTTACCGGTTCTGCAGGCACTGCGGTGATCATGCAGGATATGGCAGGATTATGGACGGATGGACGTTATTTTATCCAGGCTGCAGATCAGCTGGAGGGAACAGGAATTACTTTATTTAAAATGGGTGAACCGGAAGTTCCCACAGTTCATGAATTTCTGAAAAAAAATCTGACACAGGGAATGTGTCTGGGATTTGACGGACGTACTGTCAGTGCAAAAGAGGCAGCAGAATTGGAGAAAATGCTGGATGAAAACGGTGTGTCTCTCAGTGTTGATCACGATCTGGCAGGCGATATATGGGAAAACCGTCCGGTACTTTCCTGTGAACTGGTTAGAGAGCTGGATATAAAATGGACAGGAGAATCCAGAGCTGATAAATGCGCAAGAATCCGCAAAGCAATGGAGAAGAAGGGTGCAGATTTATTTGTACTGACTTCTCTGGATGATATTGCCTGGCTGTTAAATATACGTGGGGGAGATATCCACTGTTGTCCGGTGGTTCTTTCTTATCTTGTAATGACAAAAACAGAGATCAGACTTTTTGCAAATGAGAAAGCCTTTCAGACAGACGTACTGGAAGCGCTGGAAAAAGATGGTGTGACCCTTTTTCCCTATGACAGTATCTATGAGTATGTGAAAACATTTAAAAAGGACAAAAAAGTTCTTCTCTGCAAAAAGAAAGTCAACAGTCGTCTGGTTAGCAATATTCCGGCAGACACCCGGATTCTGGATGAAGAAAATCTTACACTTCTTCCCAAGGCAACGAAGAATCCTGTTGAGGTGGAAAATGAACGCATTGCGCATATCAGAGACGGAGTTGCAGTTACAAAGTTCATATACTGGTTAAAGAAGAATGTTGGAAGGATTCCAATCACAGAATTAAGTGCAGCAGAAAAGCTGTATGAATTCCGTTCGGAACAGGAGGATTTCATAGATAACAGTTTTGATCCGATTATTGCCTATGGAAAGCATGCTGCTATTGTACATTATTTTGCAACACCCGAAACGGATATTCCTCTGGAACCATCCGGCTTTCTTCTGGCAGATACAGGAGGACATTATAAAGAGGGAACTACTGATATTACCCGTACTGTTGTCATGGGGCCGACTACTGAGGAAGAGAAAAAGTACTTCACAGCAGTTTTGCGGGGAACTCTGAATCTGGGAGCTGCCAGATTTCTTCATGGCTGTACCGGTGTAAACCTGGATATTCTGGCGAGACAGCCGTTGTGGGAAATGGGAGAGGATTTTAAACATGGAACCGGTCATGGAGTAGGATATCTTCTGAATGTCCATGAAGGACCCAATAGCTTCCGATGGAAAATTGTTCCGGGTGGAAATGCAGTGCTGGAGGAGGGAATGATCACCTCTGATGAGCCGGGATATTACAGAGAGGATGAATTTGGAATCCGTCATGAAAATCTGATGGTCTGTAAAAAAGCTGAAAAAACAGAGTATGGTCAGTTTATGTGCTTTGAATTTCTGACTATGGTACCTTTTGACCTGGATGGAGTGGTGTCGGAACTGATGAGTGTCCGGGAACGTAACCTTCTCAATGATTACCATGCGCAGGTATATGAGAAGATTTCTCCGTATTTGAACGAAGAAGAAAAAGAATGGCTGAAAGATGCTACCCGGGCAATCTGATAAAAATAAAAAAACATTTTACAAAATCAAAAAGAGGAACAGCCGTGATGGACAGCTGTTCCTTTTTGATTTATTATCTGGCTTGTTTTATTCAGAAACTTTTGCAAACTGGCTGTTATATAAAGTATGGTAAAATCCACCTTTTGCAATCAGCTCATCATGAGTACCCTGCTCAATGATACTTCCGTCTTTCATAACAAGAATCAGATCTGCATTTCGGATGGTTGAAAGCCTGTGAGCTACGATAAAGCTTGTTCTTCCCTCCATCATTCGTTCAAACGCTTCCTGAATTTGTAATTCTGTTCGTGTATCAATACTGGAAGTGGCTTCATCCAGGATCAGCATCGGAGGCAGACAGAGCATAACTCGTGTGATACACAGCAGCTGTTTCTGTCCCTGGCTTAAGCTGTCTTCGTTGAGCATGGTGTCCAGTCCTTTAGGAAGCCTCCGGATAAATTCCCAACTGTGGGTAAGCTTGGCTGCTTCGATGATTTCAGTATCTGTAGCTTCCGGTTTTCCAATCGAGATATTGTCGCGGACAGTTCCGTTTTTGATCCATGTTTCCTGAAGCACCATACCATAGCTGCTTCTGAGAGAATGGCGGGTAATGTCTCTGATCGGTTTGCCGTCAACGGAAATAGATCCGGAATTTACATCATAGAATCTCATCAGAAGGTTGATAAAGGTTGACTTACCGCATCCGGTAGGTCCTACAATGGCAACGCGCATACCTGGTTTTACATGGAGATTAAAGTCCTCAATCAGTTTCTTTGATTCATCATAATGGAAGCACACATTCTTAATATCTACTTCACCCTTTACATCTTTCAGTGTCTCAGAAACCTCTGCAACTTCCGGTTCCTCCTCCAGCAGATCGAAGATTCTGCCTGCACAGGCAAGAGCATTCTGAAGTTCTGTAACAACGGAACTGATATCATTGAATGGTTTCATATACTGGTTGGCATAGGAGAGAAGTACGGAAAGTCCTCCGACTGTCAGTCTGCCTCCAGGGATAATGAATGCACCCACCAGTGCAACACAGGCATAAATAACATTATTGACAAAACGGGTGGAAGGGTTTGTCAGGCTGCTGTAAAAAACAGCCTTCAGACTGCATTCCTGTAATTCTTTGTTAACCTTTGCAAAGCGTTCAGAAGATTTTTCCTCATATCCAAAAGCCTGAACAACCTTCTGGTTTCCAATCATCTCTTCAATGAGAGCAGTCTGACGCCCTCTGGTATCGCTTTGCTTCCGGAACATCTGGAAGGTATGGGAAGAAATAAATTTGGCCACCAAAAAGCTTACGGGAGTCAAGACAATGACCATCAATGTAATCCAGAAGTTTTTGGAGAACATGAAGATCAGTGTTCCGATGATCGTTACGATTCCGGAAAAAAGCTGGGTAAATCCAAGCAGCATACCATCGGATAGAATATCTGTATCTGCGATAATACGGCTGATGATATCTCCGGTACTGTGTCCGTCAAGGTAAGAGAGGGGAAGTACCTGAATGTGTCGGATGGCTTTGGCACGTATATCCTTTACTGTCTGGTAGGTCATGCGGTTATTGATCACATTCATAAGCCACGTGGCAGCAGAAGAGAGGATGACCATTACAAGGATACGTGACAGGTAATACCACATCATTTCGAAGTTTACCTGATGTTGGGCAATGACCTGATCAATGGCATTTCCGAACAGGATTGGGACATACAGCTGAAGGATAACGGAAACTGCTGCCAGTATGATACTGAAGATCAGCAGAAAACGGTATCTTCCGATGAAACGCAGTACTTTAAAAAAAGTTTCGCTGCTTTTGCTTTTAGCAGGATCTTTTATTGTTGATCTGCTCATACAGTCACCTCCTTCATTATATTACCTGCAGATACAGAGGAGTATCTGGCTCTTTCTTCCGGAAACTGAGAGAAGTAGATTTCCCGGTAAGTATCACAGGTACGCAGCAGTTCAGCATGAGTACCCTTACCTGCCAGAGTACCGTTATCAAGGACAAGGATCAAGTCTGCCTGCTGAATGCTGGAGGAACGCTGGGATACCAGAAATGTAGTTACTTTCCAGTCAAGTCTGTTGAGAGACTTACGCAGTGCTGCATCAGTGGCAAAGTCCAGGGCACTGGCACTGTCATCCAGAATCAGGATTTCAGGTTTTTTTACCAGGGCACGGGCAATGGTAAGTCTTTGTTTCTGGCCGCCGGAAAGGTTTTTACCGTTCTGTTCCAGCATAAAATCAAGCTGTCCCGGTTTACCCTCTACTACCTCTTTTCCCTGTGCTGTGGTAAGTGCCTGCCATAGATCCTCGTCAGAGGCATCTTCCCGGCCCCATTTCAGATTGTCTCGGATAGAGCCTTTGAAAAGAGCTGCCTTCTGTGGAACAACGCCGATTCTGGAGCGGAGATCACTTCTGGTGTAATTTTCAATATTCTGACCATCCAGCAGAACAGTTCCTTTGCTGGCATCATAGAATCTGGAGATCAGATTTACCAGAGTGGTTTTTCCGCTTCCTGTACCACCGATAATACCTACGGTCTGTCCCTTTTTTACAGAAAAACTGATATGGGAAAGACTGGGGGCACCGGCTTTGCTGTACTCAAAGGTTACGTCATTGAATACGATGGCATTTTCAGAAAGTGATGCATCAGCAGTTGCTGTTGCAAGGTCCTTCGATATCTGAGCAGAATATGTGGAGGAAGAGGGGTAATCCATAGTAGATTTCACTTTCAGGATATCTGCCACACGTCCTGCGCTGGCTGCAGATTTGTTCAGGGTGATGATCAGGGAGGCAAGCTTGATCAGTTCCACGATCATCTGAGCCATATAGTTATAAAGGGCAACAACCTGTCCCTGCTGCATACCGCCAAGATTTACTTCTACTCCTGCTTTCTGGATCAGAATAACAGTAGCAATATTGATCAGTACATAAGTGACCGGATTTAACAAAGCGGAAAGCTTTCCTACAAAGAGATTTAACTTTGTCAGCTCCTGATTGCGGGTATCAAATTCTGCAACTGCCTCTTTTTCGCGGCAGAATGCACGGATAACGCGGACGCCTGTAAGGTTTTCTCTGGTCAGTCCGGTTACTGTGTCCAGTTTTCCCTGTACCTTTTTAAACAGAGGAATACTGAAAAACATAATGACAAAGACAACCAGAAACAGAAACGGGATCGCAACAGCAAAAACCAGAGCACATTTAAAATCAATGGTAAATGCCATGACCATGGATCCAAGTACGATAAACGGACTTCGAAGAAGAAGACGAAGCCCCATGTTCAGTCCGTTCTGGACCTGATTGATATCGTCGGTAAGTCTTGTGATCAGGGTGTCTGTTCCCAGGGTATCCAGCTCTGTAAAAGACAGATGCTGTACATGGTCATAAACTGCCTGTCTTAATTTAGTGGCAAAGCCCACGCTGGCTTTGGCTGCAAAGAACTGAGCTGTGATGGTACTGGCAAGACCAAGAGCCGCCATTAGTATAAGAATAGAAAATCTCTGGACAATGTATCTGTTGTCGTGGTTTGCAATACCTACATCTATGATCTGTGCAATGACGATAGGTACGATCAGGTCAAATACAACCTCCAGAAATTTAAAAAATGGCGCAAGGATGCTTTCTTTTTTGTAGTTCTTTAAATAAACTGCCAATGAACGCATTTTAAAAATTCCTTCCTTTCGTAAAAATCTTTCTTATATTATTCCTTCTTTTTTTTGAAAAATAATACATTCAAAAGTGTATCATTTGAGACTTTTTTGTCAAGAAGAATGTACAAAAACAGATGAACTTTGGAGAAAATTTGTTACTGTTCACTCCGTTCACAGTAACTTAGCCAAAATTCATTCCAGATTGCCTGCGGCAATGGAATTTTGGCTTGTATGTCTCGGGATTTTGGCATATTCATGCCAAAACACCTCGCAGAATAGTGGTGTGTGAACAGTAACGAAAATTCAACTTGACTTCCCAAAAAGATATTATTAAAATATTCCGTGGCACTATTTGTGCACTGACAATTGATAAATTATTATTACCATAATGAGGAAGAGACAGACTATGGAGATTATTGAGACATTTGGTCATTATGTGGAAAATCTGACGGATAAAAAGCCTCAGTCAGCCCGCCGGCTGTTAAAAACCGGCTGGGAGGCGCAGAATCTGAAGTTCCGTTACATGCAGGACAAGAGACTGATGCCTGCAGACAGGCATCTTGCAAATCTGATGATGGATACCATGCTGCGTCCCCTTCAGAAACCGGAAGATTCTGTTATTGTAAGCATTTTTACTCCCTGCGAAATGATGCAGGAGGTGGGATTACATCCCTATAATGTAGAGGGATTTTCCTGCTATCTTTCTGCAAGCAAAGCGGAGAGGGCATTTCTGCAGCAGGCGGAGAATCAGGGAATTGCAGAGACATTGTGCAGTTATCATAAGACGTTTCTGGGTGCAGCGCAGAAAGGACTTCTGCCAAAGCCCAAATGTATTGTTTATACCAACCTGACCTGCGATGCCAACCTGCTCACCTTCCGGACTCTGGCAGATTTCTACCAGGTACCTGTATTTGCCATTGATGTACCATGGAATCAGACCACAGAGAATGTACAGTATGTGGCAGATCAGTTAAAGGATTTAAAAATATTTCTGGAAAAAAATACAGGAAAAACAATCTCTGAGGACAGATTAAGGGAACGTCTTGCCTGCAGTAAGCGGACTCTGGAGAATTACAAAAAATATCAGCAGATGCGTGCAGACAGATATGTGCCCTCTGATCTGGTCACACCCTTGTATGCAGGAATGACAAACAATATCCTTCTGGGAACAGCAGAAGAAGAGAAGTATACACAGATGCTTCTTGAAGATATTAAGAAAGCACCGGCAGCGAAAGGGAAACACATTTACTGGATGCATACCATTCCATTCTGGTCGGATGCAGTGCGCCAGGAGCTTTGCTTCAGTGAGAAAGCCCAGATCGTAGGATGTGAACTTGCAGAAACCTGTGAGCCGGATTTTGATCCTGAGAACCCTTTTGAAGCAATGGCAGAAAGAATGGTATATCATTCACTGAACGGAAGTGCCCTTAGAAGGATTGAAGCCGGTATCCGCCATGCGAAACAGGCAGGAGCAGACGGTGCTGTGTGGTTTGGACATTGGGGATGTAAACATACGCTTGGTGCGGCACAGCTTGCAAAGAAGAAGTTCGAGGAAGCCGGTCTGCCCCTTTTGATCCTGGACGGTGACGGGTGTGATCGAAGCCATGGAGGAGAAGGACAAACTTCCACCAGGCTGGGAGCTTTTCTGGAAATGCTGGGAGGTGCTGAGAATGAATAAAACTTACTATGTCTGTAAATATACCCCAATTGAACTTCTGGAATCTCTTGGCGGGGAATGTGAGAACTTTAATCATATGCCGGAGGGATTTGACCTGGCCGATCAGGTTTCCCATCCCAATATCTGCGGTTTTGGAAAAACACTTCTGGAAGGAGTCATGGAGGGGAAAATCAAGGAACTTGTCCTGGTGAGCTGCTGTGATACTATCCGGAGTGTCTATGACATTCTGCTTGAAAGCGGCAAGCTGGATTTTCTCTATATTTTGGATGTGCTTCACTGTGACAGTGCCTGCAGCAGAGAGCGTATGGCTGTACAGTTAAAAGGGCTGGCGAAGGCTTATGCACAGTACAAAGGCACAAAGTTTGATGCCGGAAAATTCCGGGCTGCTTTCCATGCACAGGAGAAAATCACAAAGTCCCATATTGCAGTGCTTGGTGCCAGAATGGGGCAGGAATTATTTGAAATGACCAGCAAAGCTATGCCTCTTCCTGTAGAGAATGATACTTGCGTGCATAACCGTTCTGTGGGAAATATACTTCCACCGGAGGGTGCTTCTTTTGATGAGCTGATGGACTGGTATGCAGGTGAGATTCTGGGGCAGATTCCATGTATGCGTATGATGGACCCGACAGATCGTAAGAAGCTTTATAATGATCCGTCTGTTGCAGGAATTATTTATCATACAGTGAAGTTTTGTGATTTTTACAGCTTCGAATATGCTGAGATCAAGAACCATACAGATGTACCTCTTTTAAAAATCGAATCAGATTATACTATTCAGAGCAGCGGTCAGCTTCTTACCAGACTGGAAGCTTTTGCAGAGAGCATTCAGCCTGAAACACTGGAGCAGACCATAGATGGAGACACAAAAGGAGAGAAAAAAATGGGAAAAGGTTATTTCGCAGGGATTGACAGTGGTTCCACCAGTACAGATGTGGTGATTTTAAATAAAGATCATGAGATTGTGACCAGTATTATCCTGCCTACAGGAGCAGGAGCTGCTATCGGAGCAGACCGTGCCCTTGCAGAGGCATTGAAAGAGGCCGGATTGCAGAGAGAAGATATTGATGCGCTGGTTACTACCGGATACGGACGTACAGCTATTAAAAATGGTGATAAGAGTATCACAGAGATTACCTGTCATGCAAGAGGTGCACACTTCCTGGATCCGGAAGTCCGCACTGTCATTGACATTGGCGGACAGGACAGCAAAGTGATCCGACTGGATGAGAACGGTGCAGTTGCAAACTTTGTTATGAATGACAAATGTGCGGCAGGAACCGGACGATTTCTGGAAATGATGGCACGTACCATGGAAATGAATCTGGATCAGATGAGCGAATGTGGGCTGGAATTCAAAGAAGATATTACAATTTCCAGTATGTGTACAGTATTTGCAGAATCAGAAGTTGTATCCCTGATCGCCCAGAATAAGGCAACAGATGATATTGTCCATGGCCTGAATAAAGCGGTTGCCGTAAAGACTGCCGCCCTTACCAGACGTGTGGGCGGTGAGGAGAAATATATGATGACCGGTGGTGTTTCTAAGAATAAGGGCCTGGTAAAGACACTGGAAGAGAAGCTTGGAACAAAGCTGGTAATCAGTGACAAGGCTCAGCTTTGCGGTGCACTTGGCGCGGCACTGTTTGCAGCTGATATGGCTGATGTATAAAAATTATTTAAATATCCAGGGATTTTACAAGGTGGAAATCTCTGGAATTTTTATACTTTTTTTATAAAAGTTTAATTTTCTATTGACGAGTTCAAATTTAAGAGCTATAGTATACCACAGTAACAGCAAATTAACGAGGTGAAGTTTGCAGGAAAGAGGAAGCCACACAAAAGGCTATACCCGCCGAAGGAGTAAAACTCTCAGGTTCCCTGGATGCAGGGAAGAACTGCAAATGGATCGTTTCTCTGGAGACACCCGTTAGATCGGGGGCCGAAGGTGCAAATAACACGAATTATCAATAGCTACCCACAAATGGTTATCTGATTCGTGTCTTGAATCTCTCAGGCAAAAGGACAGAGGATGCTTTATCATCCCCGCTGATTCATATGAACTATATGAACAGCATTTTCTGAACTTCTGATTTTTGAAACGGTCTGTTATTACTTTGTTTCCCAGCTGTACAATATATTACACTTTTTAAAAGAAAAAGGAGATTTATTATTATGTGGGAAGCGATCAATTCTTTTTTGACAACAGTAGACAATCTGGTCTGGGGCGTGCCCCTTATGGTCCTGATCATGGCAGGTGGTATCCTGTTAACTGCCAGACTTGGACTTCTTCAGATGCGAAGACTCCCTCTTGCATTGAAATGGATGTTTAAGAACGAAGAAGAAGGCGATGGTGAGATTTCCAGTTTTGCAGCTTTATGTACAGCACTGAGCGCCACAATCGGAACCGGTAATATCGTCGGTGTTGCAACTGCTGTCTGTGCCGGAGGTCCCGGAGCTTTATTCTGGATGATTCTTGCAGCATTCTTCGGAATGGCAACAAAATTTTCCGAAGGTCTTCTTGCAGTGAAATACCGTGTGGTAGCAGAAGACGGTCACAGCCTTGGCGGTCCTTTCTATTATATTGAGAAAGGTATGGGAACAAAATGGAAATGGCTTGCAAAGATCTTTGCATTCTTTGGTGTATGTGTAGGTCTTTTCGGAATCGGTACATTCAGCCAGGTAAATGGTATTTCCAGTGCAGTTCAGAACTTCTTTGATCCGAACAAATCAAACTGCGTAAATATTCCGTTCCTTGGAGAGTATTCCTGGGCAGTTGTAATTTCTTCCCTGATTCTTGCAGCCTGTGTTGCAGCAATCCTCATCGGAGGTCTGAAACGAATTGCAACAGTCAGCCAGATTATTGTACCGTTTATGGCGGTGATTTATCTGATCTTCAGTGTTGCGCTGATTCTTTTAAACATTACAGAGATCCCGGCAGCAATCGTTACAGTTGTGAAGGGAGCCTTTAATCCGTCAGCAGTGACAGGCGGTGTGGTAGGAACAATGATCGTATCCATGCAGAAAGGTGTGGCTCGTGGTATCTTCTCAAATGAAGCAGGTCTTGGTAGTGCACCTATCGCAGCGGCAGCAGCTCAGACAAAAGAGCCTGTACGTCAGGGCCTTGTAAGCATGACCGGTACATTTATTGATACGATCGTGATCTGTACAATGACAGGTCTTTCCATCGTACTGACAGGTGCATGGCAGGTAGAAGGTCTGGAAGGTGTTCAGGTAACTACCTATGCATTCCAGCACGGACTTCCGATCCCTGGACAGATTTCAGCATTTGTATTAATGATCTGTCTGGTATTCTTTGCATTTACTACAATTCTTGGATGGGATTATTATAGTGAAAGATGTCTGGAATATCTGACAAACGGACATAAGAAAACAATCCTTACATACCGCTGGCTTTACATTCTGGCAGTATTTATCGGACCGTACATGACAGTAAGTGCTGTATGGACGATCGCAGATATCTTCAACGGACTGATGGCGATTCCGAATATGATCGCATTGTTCGCATTAAGTGGAGTGATCGTAAAAGAAACAAAAGCGTTCTTTGCAGCAGAAAAGCATAAAATGTAAGGAATCAAAAGTAATAAAATAACAGAAAACAGTAAATCCTCTGATCATGGAATTTATAGCAATCCTGATCAGAGGATTTTTTTGCTTACATTTGACTGATTATGACTTTTTTGTGCAAAGTAAACCAAAATCAGTCATTATTTTTATGAATTAGTTTGATTGACTTTGAATGAATATGACAGTATACTAAGAACGTAAACAAAAAACAGTCACGAACATGCAGAAAAGACATGACAATATGTACCTTTGGAATCTTTTGGTGCAAGTGAAATAAAGACTCCGAAAGGATACCAATATAAAACGGGAGGGAAAGAAGAGATGATTTACACAGTGACTTTTAATCCATCTCTGGACTATATCGTTTCGGTAGATGATTTTAAACTGGGGCTGACAAACAGAACAAGTTCAGAGCTGATGCTTCCGGGGGGAAAGGGAATTAATGTTTCCACAGTCCTTATGAATCTTGGGATTGAGAACACTGCACTTGGATTTACCGCAGGGTTTGTAGGGAAAGAAATTATCCGTAGATTACATGAGATGGGAGTAAAATCTGAGTTCATTCAGATTAGTGAAGGAGTTTCAAGAATCAATCTGAAACTGAAATCTATTGACGGAACCGAGATCAATGGTGCAGGACCGGTGATCAGCAAGGATAAAGTAGAGGAATTGATGAAGAAACTGGAAGAGCTTGGAGAAGGCGATGTACTTTTCCTGGCAGGCAGCATCCCATCTTCTATGCCGGATGACATGTATGAACAGATCCTGGCAAGGTTGGATGGAAAAGGTGTGATGATCGTAGTTGATGCCACAAAGGATCTTCTGGTTAATGTCCTGAAATATCATCCGTTCCTTGTAAAACCAAATAATCATGAACTGGGCGAAATCTTCGGTGTAGAATTAAAAACAAGAAAAGATGTAATTCCTTATGGAAAGAAACTTCAGGAAAAAGGTGCAAGAAATGTGCTGATCTCCATGGCTGGCGAAGGTGCAGTTCTGGTAGCAGAGGATGGACAGGTATTTGAAGAACCTGCACCAAAAGGCAGGCTGGCAAATGGTGTGGGTGCAGGAGATTCCATGGTAGCAGGATTCGTTGCAGGCTGGATGGAGAAGAAGGATTACGAACATGCATTCCACATGGGAATTGCAGCAGGAAGTGCAAGTGCATTTTCTGAAAATCTTGCAACAAAGGAAGAAATAGAAGCGGTTTATCGTCAGATAACCGAAAAATAATAAAGGGGGAAGAAGAGATGAGAATAACAGACCTGCTTGACAGACGAAGCGTATCGTTAACAGCTGCTCCGAAAACAAAGTCAGAAACTCTGGATATGGCAGTTGATCTGATGGTAAAGAGTGAGAAGATCAGCAATCGTGAGGCTTATCGTAAACAGGTATATTTAAGAGAAGAAGAGAGCACAACAGGTATTGGCGAGGGAATTGCTATTCCTCATGGTAAATGTGATGCAGTTAAGAAGCCGGGACTTGCGGCAATGGTCATCAAAAATGGTGTAGAGTTTGAGGCACTGGATGATGAACCTGTAACCTTATTATTCCTGATCGCAGCGCCGAATACAGAGGATAACATTCACCTGGATGTACTCAGCAAGCTCTCTGTGATGCTGATGGATGAGGAGTTTACAGAATCTCTTCGCAATGCATCGTCTGTAGATGAGTTTATGGATATTATTGACAGGGCAGACAGTGAAAAGAAAGATATTGATGAGAGACTGGCAGATACCGGATCAACAGAAGGAACACAGGCTAAGATCCTTGCTGTTACTTCTTGTCCTACCGGTATCGCACATACGTACATGGCAGCAGAAGGAATTGAAAAAGCTGCAAAAGCAAAGAACTGTTTTATAAAGATCGAAACCCGCGGATCCGGCGGTGCAAAGAATGTGCTGACAGATCAGGAGATTGCTGATGCAGACTGTATTATTGTCGCAGCAGATGCCAAAGTTCCCATGGAACGTTTCGATGGTAAAAAAGTGATCGAATGTCAGGTATCCGACGGAATCAGTAAAGCAGATCAGCTCATTGACAGAGCAATCAATGGGGATGCACCGGTCTACCACGCAGCAGCCGGTTCCCAGACATCTTCTGCCGGTAACAAATCCGGCGGCAGTGTAGGACATAAGATCTATATGCAGCTGATGAATGGCGTATCTCATATGCTTCCGTTGGTTGTAGGCGGTGGTATCCTGATCGCCATTGCGTTCCTGATCGATGGATTAAGTGTAGATTTAAGTGCGCTTCCGGCAGATCAGAGAGCAAACTTCGGTACCATTACTCCGGTAGCGGCTCTGTTTAAAGGAATCGGTAATACAGCATTCGGATTCATGCTTCCGATCCTTGCCGGATTTATTGCAATGGCAATCGGTGACAGACCGGCACTTGCACTTGGTCTGGTAGGCGGTATGATGGCAGCCAACGGTAAATCTGGTTTCCTTGGAGCTTTGCTTGCAGGTTTCGCAGCCGGATATATTATTCTTGGACTTCGTAAATTATGTGATAAACTTCCCGAAGCACTGGAAAAGATTGCGCCTGTTCTGATTTATCCTGTAGTGGGAATTCTTGTTATGGGATTGTTGATGACATTTGTTGTAGAACCAATTATGGGTGGCATTAATACAGGTTTGAATAATGCCTTGACAGGAATGGGAAGTTCTAGTAAAGTAGTTTTAGGCATAGTGCTTGGTGGAATGATGGCTATTGATATGGGCGGCCCATTCAACAAAGCAGCCTATGTATTCGGAACAGCTGCAATTGCAGCTGGTAACTATGATATTATGGCAGCAGTTATGATCGGCGGTATGACTCCTCCCTGTGCGATTGCACTGGCAACACTGCTGTTTAAGGATAAGTTCACAAAAGAAGAGAGAGACGCAGGTCCTACCAACTTTATCATGGGTCTTGCATTTATCACAGAAGGTGCGATTCCGTTTGCAGCGTCTGATCCACTTCATGTACTTCCTTCCTGTATCGTAGGATCCGCAGCGGCAGGAGCGATTTCCATGGCATTTGACTGTACATTGATGGCACCACACGGTGGAATCTTCGTATTCCCTGTAGTTGGAAATGCAGTTATGTATCTGGTCGCACTGGTTGTGGGAACAGTAATCTCTGCAGTTCTGCTTGGCCTGTTAAAGAAGAAAGCAGCATAAGCAGTGAAATAAAAAAGCAATAATGAAAAAATTAAAATAAAAACATGGAGGATATCAAAATGAAAGAATTTAAGTATGTAGTTACAGACAACGAAGGAATCCACGCACGTCCGGCAGGAGAGCTTGTAAAACTGGTAAAGGGCTTTGAGTCAACTATCTCTATTGAAAAAGAGGGTAAAAAAGTAGACTGCAGAAAACTTCTTGCACTGATGGGACTTGGCGTTAAGAAAGGTCATGAAGTAACATTCACAATTGAAGGCGCTGATGAAGAAGCAGCATACGAAGCAGTAAGCAAATTCATGCAGGAGAACCTGTAATTCACAGAATTAAATATAAGAAACTGACAGACAGGAGATGATGCATTCATCTCCTGTTTCTGTTATAATGAGATATCAGGTTACTGTTCACACACCACTATCCCGCGAGGTGTTTTGGCATGAATATGCCAAAATCCCGAGACATACAAGCCAAAATTTCATTGCCGCAGGCAATCTGGAATGAATTTTGGCTACGTCACTGTGAACGGAGTGAACAGTAACGATATCGGAGAAAATAATCAGAGGAAAATAATCAAAGTAAATATATAATGGAGGCAAAAGCATATGCTTACAGAACAGAGATTTGACATTATTCTGAAGCTTCTGGAAGAAAGAAAAAGTATTACAGTAACAGAACTGAGAGAACTTCTGGACGCATCAGAGTCCACAGTGCGCAGAGACATCACTGCACTGGACAAAGCGGGAAAACTTACCAAGGTTTTCGGCGGCGCAGTAGCATTAAATCATAAAGTAACTGCCTATGAACCGACAGTAGCGCAGAAATCAGAATTAAATAAAGAAGAAAAGCAAAAGATCGCAAAATATGCAGCCAGTCTGATCACACCAGATGATTTCGTTTATCTGGACGCAGGAACCACCACTGGTCTGATGCTGGAATATCTGGAAGGTGTAAAAGCTGCCTTTGTCACCAATGCAGTATCCCATGCCCAGACTCTGGCAAAGATGGGAATCCGGGTTTACCTGATCGGAGGAGAACTTAAGAGTTCAACAGAGGCAGTCGTAGGCAGTCAGGCGATGCAGATGATCCAGATGTATCATTTTACAAAGGGATTTTTCGGAACCAATGGAATTACCAGAAGGGAAGGCTTTACCACACCGGATACCAGTGAAGCAATTGTAAAGAGTACTGCAATGAAGCAGTGCAAAGATGTATATATCCTGACAGATAAGTCAAAGTTTGGAGAAGTAAGTTCTGTCACATTCGGCGGGTTTACAGATGCTAAAATTCTTACAGAAGAAATTCCGGAGGAGTATGAGGACAGCAAAAATATTCTGAAAGTGAAATAAATAATGGATCAAATGCCGCCGGCAGACAGAGCAGGCAGGAATGATATTTAGATTGGAGAGATGTGGGATGAAGTTTGGGCATATTGGGGACCTGCATATTGGGAAAAGGGTGCATGATTTTTCCATGCTGGAGGATCAGAGGTATATTCTGGATCAGATGATCAAAATTTTTGAGGAACAGAAAGTAGATGGAGTTCTGATCGCAGGGGATGTTTATGACAAGACAGTGCCGTCGGCAGAGGCAGTGCAGCTGTTTGATGAATTTATTACAGGACTGGCTAAAGCTGAGATTCCTGTGTACATGATCAGTGGAAATCATGATTCTGCAGAAAGGCTTTCCTTTGGGGCGAAGCTGTTTGAAAACAGTGATATTTATATTTCGCAGGTTTATGATGGAGAGATGAAAAGGATTGTGTTAAAAGATCAGTATGGACCAATATCTGTATATCTTCTGCCCTTTTTGAAACCTGCGGCAGTACGCCATGCTTTGCAGAGGGATGACATTAATACTTATGAAGAGGGTGTTATGGCTGCTCTGCAGGAGTGTGAGATCGATACGACACAGAGAAATGTGCTGGTGGCACATCAGTTTGTGACCGGAGCAGACAGAAGTGACTCAGAAGAAACATGGGTTGGCGGTCTTGACAATGTCAGTGCGGAAGTATTTAAGGATTTTGACTATGTGGCACTGGGACACATCCACAGACCTCAGAAAATGGGGAGAGAGACCTTGCGTTACAGTGGGACGCCGCTTAAGTATTCTTTTTCGGAAGCAGATCATAAAAAGTCGGTAACGATTGTGGAGCTTCTGGAGAAGGGAAATGTGAGGGTCAGTACAGTACCCTTGATTCCCAGACGGGATATGCGTAAGCTGAGAGGAACCTATATGGATGTGACGGCGAAGGATCATTATACTGCTGAAAATAAGATGGATTATCTTCAGATTACCCTGACAGATGAGGAAGATGTGCCGGGGGCACTTCAGAAGCTGCGTACTGTTTATCCCAACCTGATGCGTCTGGAATATGATAATAAACGAACACGTGAGAACCGGGAGGTTCAGGCAGTGGAGGCTCAGGAACAGAAGTCAGAGCTGGAGCTGTTTGAGGAGTTTTATGAACTGTTAAATAATGAACCTATGAAAGAAGAGCAGACAGAGTTTGTGGAGAAACTGATCCAGGATCTGAAGGAGGTGCGCGTATGAGACCATTGAAGCTGACATTATCTGCATTTGGTCCATATGCGGATGAGACTGTGATTGATTTTACACAGCTTGGAGGACAGGGACTTTTTTTGGTGACCGGAGATACGGGAGCAGGAAAAACGACGATCTTTGATGGGATTACATTTGCGTTGTACGGGGAGACAAGCGGAGGAGTCCGGGAGGCATCCATGCTCAGAAGCAAGTATGCAAAACCGGAAACACCTACGTATGCGGAATATATTTTTGAATATAAAGATGCAGTGTATACAGTGAAGCGAAGCCCGGATTATGAGCGCCCAAAGACCAGAGGTACCGGAATGACCACCCAGAAAGGGGAAGCATTGCTTACTTTTTCTGATGGAAGAGCTCCTGTGACAAAGCTGAAGGAAGTGAATCAGACAGTTACTGATCTGATCGGGTTAGATATGAAGCAGTTTACGCAGATTGCTATGATCGCACAGGGAGATTTCAGGAAACTGCTGCTGGCTGACACAGAGGAACGCAGCAACATTTTCAGAAAGCTTTTCCATACGGATATTTATAAGGTGATTCAGGAAAAATTAAAATTCGAGGCCGGTGGTCTGGACAAGGCGTATAAAGAGCTGTTGAGAAGTATTCGCCAGTATACGGAACAGGTCAGATATTCTACAGAAGACCAGTTGGGACGACAGTGGATATTGATGGAGAAGAATGGCTTTGAGGGAAATCTGGAAGAAGGTCTGGAAATCCTGGAGCAGTTTCTGAAGGTAGATAAAGAGACGCTGAAAAATTTGAATAAGCAGATCAAAGAGAACGATAAAGAACTGGAAAAAGTAAATCAGCTTTTGGGAAAGGCTCATAAAGAAGCAGATGCAAAGGCAAGGAAGGAACAGCTTCTGCAAGAGAAAGAGGTATTGCTTCCGCAGTTGGAACAGGCACAAAAAGCTGCAGAAAATGGGGCAAAGGAACCTGAGGAGATCCAACGCCTGATGCTTTCCATACAGAAAGAAAAAGAGAATCTGGAGCGTTATACAAATCTGGAAAATCTGCTCAGAGAAACAGAGAAGGCTTCCCTGCAGATAGAGAAACTGGGAATGGACGGTACAGAGCTGCAGAATCGTCAGAAAGAAATGAAAGCTGTGCTTGAAGAAAAACAAAAAGAATATCAGACAACAGACGGTGCAGAAAAAGAAAAAGCAGAAACAGATTTCCGGAAAGAGAAAATAGATACTCTTTATGCAGGAATTTATAAGAACTGTGGAAATTTGGAGTTTCTTCAGACAAAAATCAGTGAACTGAAAATACAGTCCGGGCAGGAAGAACAACTTGCGAAACAGATAAAAAAGGATTTGACTGATCTGGAAGAGAAAATTGTTTCCGGTGGGAATCTGGAAATCAAAGAGAACAGTCTGGTCATACGTTTGCAGCAGATAGAGAAAATAGAAGATCAGCAGAAACGGTATCAGGATCTGGAAAAGGAAGCAGAGAGAAAAAAGAAGGGTTATCTGACCGCTTCTCAGAAACGGACAGAAATAAAAGAAATTTTAAACAAAATGGAGCAGGCCTATCTGGATGCGCAGGCGGGTGTTCTGGCAGCAGATCTTCAGGATGGGATGCCATGTCCGGTATGTGGTTCTGTTCATCATCCGAAGCTCACACAGATTCCGAATGAAGTTCCCACAGAAGAACAGCTGAAAAAACAGAAAAAGTTAACAGAAGCTGCGGAAAAAGCGGCATCTGACGCAAGTGTGCAGGCAGGAGAGGCAGCAGGACTGATGCAGCGCTGCAGGGAAGAACTGACAGAAGGGGTTAAAGGTTATATAGCGCAGTTTCTGCCAGAAGAGGAGACACAAGAGATACTTCGAAAGGAACTTCCTGATCATGAATTATGTTTATTTGTAAAAAATCAGGAAAGCAGTGTACAGACAGGATTGAAAGAAATCAAAAAACAGAAAAAAGTTCATCAGGATTTACTGAAGAAAAAGGAAGAATTCATCACACAGTCAGAACAACATGCAAAAGAATTTCAGAAATTACAGATCAGTCTTGAAAAGAGGAAGAGCCAGCTGGAAAGTATTCAGGAACAGCTGCAGAATCAATTGGACGAACCTGTACTGACATGGATCCATGAAGAAGATATAAGACAGAGAATGAAAACTGATCCGGAACTGTCACAGGATTACAGCGGTGAAATAGTGTATCAAGAGGAAATCTGTAATGTATCACAGGCTTTGCTGCAGGGAAAGAGAGCAGCAGAATGGCTGAAACAGCAGCAAAATATTCTGGGACAGAAACAAAAGGATCTGACAGCACTTCTGGAACAGAGAAAACTTCTGGAGATGCAGATTGGTAAGACTCAGACAGAACTTACAACGATCACAGACCAGATCAATCAGAATCAGCAGCAGACAGCAGCAGAGAAATCCAGATATGAGCAGCTGCAGAAGCAGAGAGAGAATATGGAAAAAGAGCTGGGTGAGAGGACAAAGGAAGAAATCCTGTCTCAGATCCAGCTTAAGACTGAGGAACAAAAGAAGCTTGAAATACATTATAAAACAGTAACAGAAGCGAGAGAAGTATTAGAAAAGAGAATGACAGAACTGGATTCGGTAATTGCATCTCTGACAGAACAGTTAAAAGAATCCATAAGTATTTCAGCTGAGGAACTGAATGCTCAGAAAGAAAACTTTGCACAGCAAAAGAAATCACTTTCAGAAAATCGTGATGAAATCCATGCCCGCCTGGAAATCAACAGTGACATGTATGAAAAAATCCGCAGACAGCAGACAGAGCTTCTGAAAACGGAAACCCGCTGGAAGTGGATGAAATCTCTCTCAGACACTGCCAATGGTACGATCACGGGTAAGGCAAGGATCATGCTGGAAACTTACATCCAGATGCAGTATTTTGACCGCATTCTTGCGCGTGCCAATATCCGTCTGATGACCATGAGCAGCGGTCAGTACGAGTTAGTTCGCAGAAAAGAAAACAAGAGCAGGGTAGGGAAAACCGGTCTGGAACTGGATGTAGTAGATCATTACAATGGAACTGTCCGAAGTGTTAAGACCTTATCAGGCGGAGAAACATTTCAGGCATCCCTGTCTCTGGCATTGGGACTTTCTGATGAAATTCAGTCAAGCTCCGGCGGAATCCAGCTTGATACCATGTTTGTGGATGAAGGTTTCGGATCTCTGGATGAAGATGCCCTTGATCAGGCAATCCGCGCATTGAAGGATCTCAGTCAGGGAAGCAGACTGGTGGGGATTGTTTCCCATGTAGCAGAGCTGAAAGAACGTATTGATAAGAAGATCATAGTAACAAAGAAACGGACAGAAGATGGAGTTGGAAGTACGATCTGTATAGAAGGATGAGATTTTATGGAATTGCTCTGCTGCAAAGCGGCTCCCACAATTCTCAATAAGAAATAGAGTAGAAAAACAGAGGGGATACAGTATGTATATTCCTCTGTTTTTTGCGATTTAAAAAATTACTAAAAAGTTATATAAAATTAACTTGACAGAATATCAGAGATAGTATATATTAAACTATAGAGTTAGATGCAAATAACTTAAGCTACTGACCAATCTGTTGAAGGTCTTTTTGCAGCAGTAAATTCAAGCCTTACAGCAAACAAAAGCAATAAAATGTTTCGTAAAGCTTTATTTTTTAATAAATGGTTAGTGCATTCTAACCGATATTTTGTTATTGAGAAAGGAATCATAACATGCTGGAGAAATCTGTGATCGAACATTGTTCACCTACATTAGCATCTATTAAAACCGGAAATCTTTTTACATATAAATATGAATCTGAGGAAGAATTATGGAAAAGCGTAGAAGGTTTTAATGAATGTGTAAGAGAAAAAGGCGTTTCCCTCACAGTACTTCGCAGGAGTGAGAAAAAGGCGCTGATTTATGTCTGCCGGTTCTCAAGCCTTGAAAGAGATCTGAAGAAACCTGGTGTTGCGAATTTCATAAAGAAGTATGGGTATGAGAGAACAGATCCTGCATATGCACTTGAGAGACTGAGAAGCCGCCTGGCCCAGAGAGAAGATTTTCCTCATGAAATCGGATTATTTCTGGGATATCCGCTGGGAGATGTGATCGGATTTATCAAGAATGCAGGGCAGAACTGTAAATGTGTAGGTTGTTGGAAGGTTTACTGCAATGAATGTGAGGCAATAAAGGCTTTTGCCAGATTTAAGAAATGTACCAGCGTGTATGTACGTCTCTGGAATCAGGGAAGAAGTGTACGTCAGCTGACGGTGGCAGCGTAAGGAAGAAGCTATATAAAGTAATATAGCAGGGATGGAGAGTTCGTTTAAGAATCAGTATAATAGAAAAGCCGTATGACTTTTTATTATAATATAAATCATGGCTTTGCGGCAAAGAAAAAGGCAGAGCAAATTTAAGGAGGATTTTAATCATGAGTAAAGTAGCAGTTGTATATTGGAGCAGCACAGGAAACACAGAAGCAATGGCAAACGCAGTTGCAGACGGAATCAGGGAAAAAGGCGGCGAAGCTGTTCTTCATACCTGTGAGGATTTTGACGGTTCTAAAGTTGCTGAATATGATGCAATCGCCTTCGGATGCCCTGCAATGGGAGATGAAGTTCTCGAAGATACAGAATTCGAGCCAATGTTTGACGGATGCAAAGATGCCCTGAAAGGCAAGAACATCGCTCTGTTTGGTTCTTATGGATGGGGAGACGGCGAATGGATGCGTAACTGGGAAGAGTCCTGTAAAGAAGCAAGTGCAAATCTTGTATGCGACAGCGTGATCTGCCAGGAAGAGCCAGATGATGAAGCTACAGATGCTTGCAAAGCTTTAGGTGCTGCATTAGTATAACAGAATAGATAAGATAAGAAATACCGGGAGACTGTCTGCATGAATATGCGGCAGTCTCCTTTTTTCGGTTGATAATATTTACAGAAACTGTTTTGGGGATTATACTATTTATTAATAGTGAGTTCAGTTTTATAGACATTTACAGGCAGTCGCAATGTACAGGCGGAGATGGCGGCGTTTGGGCTGAAATGATTTTTATAAAAAATATAAAATACAGGAGATACAACAATGAATCAGAGAGAAAGAATGTTAAGCGGACTTCCATATAAGGCATGGCTAGATGGTCTGGAGGAAGACAGACAGGCATGCAAGCAGAAAATCTATGATTTTAATCAGCTGCCGCCATCCAGACAGAGTAAGGAAGCGCCTCAGATGATCAAGAATATTTTTGGAAAAACAGGCGAAAATGTCTGGGTGGAAGCACCATTCCACTGTGACTATGGCTGGAACATTGAAGTAGGTGAGAATTTCTATTCCAATTATAATCTGACAATCCTTGATGTGGGAAAAGTAACATGTGGAAAAAATGTTCAGATCGCGCCAAATGTCTCCATTTATACAGCGGGTCATCCGGTTCATCCGGACAGCCGTAATTCAGGATATGAATACGGAATTCCTGTAACAGTGGGAGATAATGTATGGATCGGCGGAAATACAGTGATTCTTCCGGGTGTTACCGTTGGAAGTAATGTAGTAATCGGTGCAGGAAGTGTAGTATCCAAAGATATCCCGGATAATACGATCGCAGCTGGAAATCCATGTAAAGTAATCCGCGGGATTACAGACGAAGACAGAATCTATTACTTTAAGAAACAGAAATTTGATGATGAGGCGTGGGAAGAAGTAAAGAATAAAAATAAATAGCAGAACTGACAGGTTGCCTATGCCAAAATCCCGAGACATACTTTGCGAAGCGTGTTGCTGTGAACGGAGTGAACAGTAATCAATTCCACAAAATACAGGTAAACAATAGACAGGAGATGATGCATTCATCTCCTGTTTATGTTACAATGAATATGATAAATATGGGAGTTGTTCAGTAATGAAGCAATTTGCAGATATCAAGGTGGATAGAGTGAATATACAGATGGAGGTTATTAGCAGTTAAATATAAATTATAAAATTATATAAGCACATGTTGAGTTTTATAAGATATTAGAGTAGAATATCATTGAAAGGAGTTGATACTTTGAGTAAATATTATTCTATACATGAATTTTCAAAAATTATAGGCGTATCTGCCCAGACATTACGAAATTGGGATGCCAATGGAAAACTTCATCCGCATCATACTACAG
>OODT01000743.1_pt1 | contig 28013 bp, 24 predicted proteins | sample 1671841 | NCBI WGS metagenome assembly OODT01 (sample SAMN06348198, study PRJEB24527) | human gut metagenome | biome: human gut; feature: ankylosing spondylitis patient; material: feces | host: Homo sapiens | place: China | collected 2015-10 | reverse complement strand
GGGGCAAGCCCCTTCTGATAAGCTGCGTAGCAGCTATTTGGTTATGAGCAAGTAGCGAAGCGGATTGCGAATATCCACTTGACAGTGATAACACGCGAAAGCACCATAAGAAAAAAATATATCAAAATCGTTAAAAAATTGTTGTTAAATTCTTGTCGATATGATATCCTACAAAGGTAGCGCAGAGCGAAAGTCGTTAAAATGCCATTTTGTGTGCGGATATCGTGTGCTTTTTGGGAGAAATCTACATGAGAAGAAAAACGATTTTCCATTTTTTTAAAAAACGATTGTTAAAAAAAAGACAATAAGAGCGCCCTTATCTAAGGGGAAAGGAGTAAACATGAGCAGTAAAATTACTATTATAGGTGCAGGCAGTGTAGGAGCAACCATTGCTTATACGTTATCAAATGAGGACATCGCTTCCAATATTGTTTTGATTGATATCAACAAACAAAAGGTAGAGGGTGAAGTCATGGATATTGCACAGGGAACTTGTTTCCGTGACCCGATTTCAATTGTAGCCGGAGAATATGAAGATGCAAAAGGTTCTGATATTGTAATTATCACTTCAGGTATTGCACGAAAACCTGGTCAGACAAGAATTGAATTGACTCAGACCAACGTCAATATTATGAAAAGCATTGCACCGCAGATTGTAAAAGCAGCACCGGATGCACTTTATATCATCGTAAGTAATCCGGTTGATATTATGACTTATGTCTTTACAAAGATTTCAGGACTGCCGGAAAATCAGATTATCGGTTCCGGAACAATCTTAGATACTGCCCGACTTCGCTGTGGCTTATCGGAACACTTTAAAGTATCACAGAAAAATATTCATGCTTATGTATTTGGAGAGCATGGAGATACTTCTTTCATTCCTTGGACAGGGGCTTATATTTCCGGTGTGAGCATCAATGAGTATTATGAGCTGGCAAAGAGTCTTGGAAAAGATGTAAAAGAGCTGGATAAAGAAGCAATGCTTGCTTATGTACAAAAATCCGGTGGACAGATTATTGCAAATAAAGGTGCTACTTTCTATGCGGTTTCAAAAGCAGTTTGCAAATTATGCGGAATTGTACTGGCATCTTCTGATTCTGTTGCGACAGTATCCTCTATGATGCATGGAGAGTATGGAATTGAAGATGTATGTTTAAGTACTTTGACTTTAGTTGGACCGAATGGAATTCAGGGAAAAGTACCGATGCGAATGAATCAGAAAGAAATTGAACAGTTAAAGAAGAGTGCAGATGCCTTGAAAGAGGTTATTGCACAGATTAATCTGGATTAAAATCCAGATGTAATATTTAAGAGTAAAAAAAGAAAGGACAACAGGATATGAAATACAGTTATTATCCAGGGTGTACGCTGAGAACAAAGGCAAAAGATTTGGATGCTTATGCCAGAGCTTCAGCAAAAGTGCTTGGATTTGAACTGGAAGAAATTGAAAACTGGCAGTGCTGTGGCGGGGTTTACCCGCTCGGTACAGATGAAATTGCCACAAAACTTTCTTCCGTACGTGCACTCAATGAGGCAAAAGAAAAGGGTCAGGATTTGGTAACTCTTTGTTCTGCCTGTCATCATGTGATTAAACGTGTCAATGATGATATGAAGAATGTAGAGGATATTCGGACAAGGGCAAATAACTATATGCAGTTAGAAGAACCTTATGCAGGAGAGACAACCGTGCTTCATTTTTTAGAGGTGCTTCGTGACAGAGTAGGATTTGATACATTAAAAGAAAAAGTGGTAAATCCGTTAAAAGGAAAGAAAATCGGTGCTTATTACGGATGTTTACTACTTCGCCCCGGAAAGATTATGGCGTTCGATAATCCGGAAAATCCAAGTGTAATAGAAGATTTTATTCGGGCAATCGGAGCTGAGCCGGTTATCTATCCATACCGAAACGAATGTTGTGGAGGATATATTTCCTTAAAAGAAAAAGAGATGGCAGAAAATATGTCAAAAAAAGTGACAGACAGTGCAAAAGGGTTTGGAGCAGAAATGTTAATTACAGCCTGTCCGCTTTGCCTTTATAATTTAAAGAAAAATGGAAATCAGACACTTCCGGTTTACTATTTTACAGAGCTTTTAGCAGAAGCACTTGGCGTAAAAGAAGAAGCCAAGAGGGAGGTGGCAGGAAATGAATGATAATAAAAAACAGGCAGAAAAGATAAAAGAAATCAGCGGAGCCAATCCTTTAAAATGTATGAAATGCGGAAAATGTTCTGCATCCTGTCCAGCATTTGATGAAATGGATATTAAACCGCATCAGTTTGTATCTTATGTGATTAATGAAAATATTGATGCGTTGGTTCAGTCAAAGTCGTTATGGAAATGTCTTTCCTGTTTTGCCTGTGTAGAACGCTGTCCAAGAGATGTACAGCCAGGTAGAATCATTGATGCAGCAAGACAGCTGGTAGTCAGACAAAGAGGACAGGCGTATTTGTCAGCAGATGAAATTCCGGAATTATTAGATCCGGAACTTCCACAGCAGTTATTAGTGAGTGCATTCAGAAGATATAGGAGGTAACCCTGGTGCAGAGAATAGGAGTATTTGTCTGTCATTGCGGAACAAACATAGCCGCAACGGTAGATGTCAAGAAAGTTGCAGAGATGGCTCTTATGGAGCCAGGTGTGGTTCATGCAGAAGATTATCAGTATATGTGTTCTGAAGCAGGCCAGGCCTTGATTGCAAAAGCAATCAAAGAAAAAGGACTGACAGGAATGGTTGTCTGTTCCTGTTCTCCACGTATGCATGAGGCAACGTTTAGAAAAGCAGCAGAGCGTGCTGGATTGAACCCATACATGGTGGAGATTGCAAATATTCGTGAACATTGTTCCTGGATTCATAAAGACATGGAAGAGGCAACAAAAAAAGCCGTTATTTTAATGCGTGCGGCAGTTGCAAAAGTTAATTTAAACACTCCGTTATACCCAGGAGAGAGCCGTGTAACAAAACGAGCGCTTGTGATCGGTGGAGGAATCGCAGGAATTCAGACAGCACTGGATATTGCAGATGCTGGATATGAAGTTGATATCGTAGAAAAGGAGCCAAGTATTGGTGGAAGAATGTCACAGCTTGATAAGACATTCCCGACTTTAGACTGTTCTGCTTGTATTTTAACACCAAAGATGGTGGAAGCAGCGGCACATGAAAAAATACATATTTATACCTACAGTGAGGTTGAAAAAGTATCCGGGTTTGTAGGAGATTTTACAGTAGATATTAAAAAGAAAGCCAGAAGTGTAAATATGGATAAATGTACCGGATGCGGAGTGTGTCAGGAAAAATGTCCATCGAAAAAAGCACCGAGCGAATTTAACCGTGGCTTAAATACAAGAAGTGCAATTTATACCCCGTTTGCTCAGGCAATTCCAAATGTTCCGGTCATTGACCGTGAAAACTGTATTAAGTTTAAAACCGGAAAATGTGGAGTTTGTTCAAAGGTATGTCAGGCAGGGGCAATTGATTATGACCAGAAAGATGAAATTGTAACACAAAAATACGGCGCAATTGTTGTCGCAACTGGTTTTGATGTAATTAAGCTGGATAATTACGATGAATATGCTTACAGCCAGAGTAAAGATGTCATTACATCTTTGGAATTAGAGCGTATTATGAATGCAGCAGGACCGACAAGTGGTCATTTAGAGCGTCTTTCTGATGGAAAAGCACCAAAAGAAATGGTATTCATCCAGTGCGTGGGAAGTCGTTGTGCGGATAACAGAGGAAAGAGCTATTGTTCTAAGATTTGCTGTATGTACACGGCAAAACATGCAATGCTGATTCGTGATAAGTATCCGGATGTGAATGTAACGGTTTTTTATATTGATGTGCGTACACCGGGGAAAAATTTTGATGAATTTTATCGAAGAGCGGTAGAACAGTACGGTGTCAATTATATTAAAGGTCAGGTTGGAAAGGTTATTCCACAGCCAAATGGAAAATTATTGGTACAGGGATCAGATTTATTAGATAATAAACAAATTTTGAAAGAAGCAGATATGGTAGTGCTTGCCGCTGCGATTGAACCAAACAAAGATGTAAGAAAGATTGCAACGATGTTGACTGCAAGTATTGATACGAATAACTTCCTTACAGAGGCGCATGCAAAATTGCGTCCGGTAGAGTCTCCAACCGCCGGAATCTTCCTCTCCGGGGTATGCCAGGGACCAAAAGATATTCCGGAGACGGTTGCACAGGCAGGAGCAGCTGCGGTAAAAGCAATTGGACTCTTAGCAAAAGATAAGCTGATGACAAACCCATGTACCGCAAAACCAGATGAACTTTTATGTAATGGTTGTTCTACGTGTGCAAATGTATGTCCTTATGGAGCAATCACTTATGAAGAAAAAGAAGTCAATGACCATGGTATTCGTGAAGTGCGTCGTCTTGCACAGGTGAACAGTGCACTGTGTCAGGGATGTGGAGCTTGTACAGTAGCGTGTCCATCCGGGGCAATGGACTTACAGGGATTTTCAAACAGACAGATTATAGCGGAGGTAGATGCAATATGTCGATAGAAGCAAAAGAAGAGTTTACACCGAAGATTGTAGCGTTCTGCTGTAACTGGTGTAGTTATGCAGGTGCAGATTTAGCAGGAAGCAGTCGTCTTAGCTATCCCGCAGATGTCAAAATTATTCGCGTGCCTTGTTCCTGTCGTGTCAATCCGATGTTTATTTTAAGGGCATTTGAAAAAGGTGCAGATGGTGTGATTTTATGTGGATGTCATCCAGGGGATTGTCATTACAGTACAGGAAATTATTATGCAAGAAGACGTATGACACTTCTGTTCTCTATGCTTGATTATATTGGAGTGGAAAATGGACGTACCCGCGTAGAATGGGTATCGGCAGCGGAGGGCGTGAAGTTTTCAACAACAATGAATGAGTTTGTTGAGAAGATTCATTCTCTTGGAAAAAATGTACGATTGGAGGATTTAAGATGCAGGAAATAATTGACCGTGCAAAAGAACTGTTTGCGGATAAGACCGTAGCGCGGGTACTTGGCTGGAAAGCCGGAGACTTGCCTTATAATCCGGAACCGGCTTATTTTGAAACTGTAGAATCTTTAAAGGATTTTGTTTATAACGGATTCTGTGGCGCAAATTTAAGCAAATATATGATAGAAGCTTCTAAATTAGAAGGAAAAACTATGGTCTGTTTAAAACCGTGTGATACATACAGCTTTAATCAGCTCATCAAAGAACATCGTGTAGACAGAGAAAAAGCTTATATTGTTGGCGTTGGTTGTAAAGGCAAACTGGATATTGAAAAGATTAAAAATCAGAATATCAAAGGAATTGAGGCTATTTCAGGGGCAGAGCTTACAGATGAAGCGGAAGTGTTGAAAATTCAGACCATTTATGGAGAAAAGACCTGTACTTATCAGAGTGCAATGTTAGAAAGATGCCATGTCTGTAAGGGAAAAGAACATAAAATTTATGATGAAATCATTGGAGAGTCGAAAGAAACGAAAGATGCAGAGCGTTTTGCAGAAGTAGAAAAAATCGAAGCAATGAGTCCGGAAGAGAAATTTGCCTTTTTCCAAGGGGAGTTAAGTAAATGCATCCGTTGTAATGCCTGCAGAAACGTATGTCCGGCCTGCAGTTGTCGTAAATGTGTGTTTGACAGTACAAAATTTGACAGTGCTCAAAAAGCGAATGTGGATTCTTTTGAAGAAAAGATGTTTCATATTATCCGCGCATTCCATGTGGCAGGAAGATGTACAGATTGTGGAGAATGCAGCCGTGTATGCCCACAGGGGATTCCTCTGCATTTATTCAACCGTAAATTTATTAAAGATATTGATGAATTATATGGAGAATATCAGGCAGGAGAGGATGCGGAATCAAGAGGACCTCTTACAAACTTTACATTTGAAGATGCAGAACCAAGTATTGTAACGGAAAGGGGATAATGTATGTATCAGATAGCAAAGAAAAATCTTCCGGCATTATTCCAGCGTATTGCCGAAGAACAGGAGTTATATCTTCCGGTAAAAGTCAGCAATCAGGTAAATTTTGCAGCCTGGGATAAAGATGCAGAAGTGGATTTAGACACATTAAAGACCGTGAAGTCTCCAAAAGATGCTTTTTTTCCACAGAGTGAAAATTTGTATACAGTACAAAAAGAAGGAAAGAAACTTTCCATTGAGCCAGAAGCATTAAAAGAACAGAAATTTGTTGTATTTGGCATGAAAGCTTGTGATGTACAGGGAGTAAAGGTATTAGACAATGTATTCTTAAGTGAGCCGGTAGATACATTTTACTCTGCAAGAAGAGAGCATGGAACTATTGTCGCAATGGCCTGTCATGAACCAGAAGAGTCTTGTTTTTGTAAGGCTTTTGGGATTGATTGTGCGAGCCCGGATGCAGATGTAGCGGTTTGGATGATAGAAGAAGAATTATACTGGAAAGCGTTGACTGAAAAAGGGGAAGCCTTAACAGAACTTGTAAAAGAATGCTTAATAGAAAGTCCTAAAGCAGAAGATGAGAAGATAGAAGCAGAAAAAACAGCAATTCATAAAATTGTAGAAAAACTTCCATATTCAAATTTATCATTAGAAGGATGGAATGGGGGAGCTTTAGAAGAAAGATTTGATTCTCCGATTTGGGAAACATTATATAAACCATGTCTGGCATGTGGAACCTGTACTTTCGTATGTCCAACATGTCAGTGTTATGATATTAAGGATTACGATACAGGTCATGGTGTCCAGCGTTATCGCTGCTGGGATTCCTGTATGTATTCGGATTTTACGATGATGGCACACGGAAACAACCGTACCAGCCAGCTGCAACGGTTCCGTCAGAGATTTATGCATAAACTGGTTTACTATCCGGCAAATAATAATGGAATGTATTCCTGCGTTGGATGTGGACGTTGTGTAGAAAAATGTCCTTCTTCTTTAAATATCGTAAAAGTAATTAAGGCATTTGAAAAACAGGGAGGTGACAAGGAATGAGCGAATGTATCTGTCATAAAAATTATACATTAGATACCTTAATTCCAAAAGTTGGTGTCATTACAGATATTCGTGAAGAAACTCCGGATGTAAAGACATTTCGCGTCAATGCGCCAGAAGGTGGAAAATTATTTGAGCATATGCCGGGACAGTGTGCGATGGTTTGTGCTCCAGGGGTGAGTGAGGGTATGTTCTCCATTACTTCTTCACCGACGAATAAAGAATATCAAGAATTTAGTATTAAACGTTGCGGAATGTTGACAGAGTATCTCCATAGTCTTCAAGTAGGAGATGAAATTACAGTACGTGGACCTTATGGAAATCATTTTCCGGTTGAGACAGAGCTAAAAGGAAAAAATTTACTGTTTATAGCAGGTGGTATTGGACTTGCACCGCTTCGTTCTGTTATTAATTATGTATTAGATAATCGTGAAAATTATGGAACCGTTGATATTTTATATGGTTCCCGTTCCGCAGATGATTTGGTTCAATTAAAAGAAATTCAGGAAGTCTGGATGAAAGCAAAAGATGTCAATGTTTATCTGACAATTGACAGAGAACAAGAGGGATGGGACGGACATGTTGGTTTTGTTCCTACCTATTTAAAGGAAATCGGATTTGACACAAATAAAGTTGCATTAGTTTGTGGACCGCCAATTATGATTAAATTTGTACTTTCTGGGCTTCAGGAACTTGGATTTACAAAAGAACAGGTTTATACAACATTGGAACTTCGTATGAAATGCGGAATCGGAAAATGTGGACGCTGTAATATCGGTTCAAAATATGTCTGCAAGGATGGACCGGTATTCCGTTTTGATGAAATTGATGAATTACCGAATGAGTATTAAGAAAGGATTGGTACCCACAAATGGAAAATATGGTAAATGTATATTTTTTCGGAAAGAAATATAGTGTGCCTGCAGATTTGACAATTATGACCGCAATGGAATATGCCGGATACACATTAAAAAGAGGCTGCGGATGTCGTCATGGATTCTGTGGAGCCTGTGCAACGATTTATAGAATTAAAGGCAAAAATGAATTAAAAACCTGTCTTGCCTGTCAGACACAGGTAGAAGAGGGCATGTATGTAGCAAGTATTCCTTTCTTCCCGACAGATAAAAGAACCTATGATATTCAGGAAATTAAACCAAATCAGCAGATTATGATGGAATTATATCCGGAAATTTACAGTTGTATTGGATGTAATGCCTGTACCAAAGCCTGTACGCAGGATTTAAATGTCATGCAGTACATTGCTTATGCTCAGAGAGGCGAATTAGAAAAGTGTGCAGAAGAATCCTTTGACTGTGTCGGATGTGGATGTTGTACGGTAAGATGTCCGGCCGGTATTTCTCATCCAATGGTTGGGGTTTTAGCAAGACGTTTAACCGGAAAGTATATTGCACCGGAGAGCAAGCACTTAGAGAAACGTGTAGAAGAAATTCATAAAGGTGCTTATGATGAGTTGATTGAACAGATTATGCAGAAACCAATTACCGAGATGCAGGAACTTTATAATAACAGAGAAATCGAGAAATAGGAGGAAAAGCCATGTTTACACCAGAAATGATGGAATCCGTGAAAAAGGTGGAGGCAACCAGAGAAGAACGTATGGGAATGGAACCTAGACGTATGAGTGCAGAGGAAAAAGATGCCCTTTTAAAAGCTTTTCATCCGGATTATCGAGAAGAAGCATTTGAAGAAATTAAAATTGGACCAAATAAAGGTCAGAAAGCAAATAAAGAGTTAGTACACTTATTACATTCAAATAGTCGTCTTTTAACCGATAAAGTAGATTTGAATAAAGTAGATTATGATGTGGATGTCCTTGTAATCGGAGGAGGCGGTGCCGGTGCTTCCGCAGCAATTGAAGCACATGAAGCTGGCGCTGAGGTTATGATCGTTACCAAACTGCGTATCGGGGATGCAAATACCATGATGGCAGAAGGGGGAATTCAGGCAGCAGATAAAGAAAATGATTCACCGGTACAGCACTATTTAGATGCATTTGGAGGCGGACATTTTGCTGCAAGACCGGAACTGTTAAGACGTCTTGTTATGGAAGCTCCGGATGCAATTCACTGGTTGAATGATTTAGGAGTAATGTTCGATAAAGATGCCGAAGGAAATATGGTGACAACCCATGGTGGTGGAACATCCAGAAAGAGAATGCATGCCTGCAAGGATTATTCCGGTGCAGAAATCATGAGAACGCTTCGTGACGAAGTATTAAATCGTCAGATTCCTGTTGTTGAATTTACTTCAGCGGTTGAGTTGATTAAAGATGAAAAAGGACAGATTGCAGGAGCTGTTCTTTTAAATATGGAAACAGGTGATTATCTGGTTGCAAAAGCAAAAACAGTTGTGATTGCAACTGGAGGAGCAGGTCGTCTGCATTATCAGAATTTCCCAACTTCAAACCATTATGGAGCAACTGCAGATGGTTTGATTTTAGGCTATCGTGCAGGAGCACCACTTCTTTATCAGGATACGATTCAGTATCATCCGACAGGAGTTGCCTATCCGGCTCAGATTTATGGAGCACTGGTAACAGAAAAAGTACGTTCTCTGGGAGCAATGCTTGTAAATGTAGATGGAGAAGCGTTTATGCATCCACTGGAAACCCGTGATGTATCTGCTGCTTCTATTATTCGTGAATGTACAGAACGTAAAAAAGGTGTAACGACTCCTCTTGGAAGCGGTGTATGGCTGGATACTCCAATGATTGAAAAACTTGGAGGAGAAGGAACAATTGAAAAACGAATTCCTGCAATGCTTCGTATGTACTTAAATTATGGCATTGATATGAGAAAACTGCCAATTCTGGTTTATCCGACCCTGCATTATCAAAATGGCGGACTTGAAATTGGCGGAGATGGATTTACAAAGGTAATTGACAATCTTTTAGTTGCGGGAGAAGCAGTTGGGGGAATCCATGGAAGAAACCGCCTGATGGGAAATTCCCTGCTTGATATCATTGTATTTGGAAGAAATGCAGGAAAAGCAGCTGCTGCAAAATCAAAAACCGTAGAGCTTGGAACCATGACTTTAGAACATGTGGAAAAATATGCAGAAGAATTGAAAGAAGCAGGCATTACATCAGATGATGTATCTCCGTTATTGCTTCCACATTATGCACGTCATGAGAGATAAGAAGAAAACAGAGTAGGAGTGGTAAAATGCGAGAAATCAATGTAAGCCAGATTACCGACGTAATCGAAAAACTTTGTATTGAGGCAAATGAACATCTTCCGGAAGACGTAAAGTGTGCAATTAAAAATTGTCGTGCCTGTGAAGATGGAGAGATTGCAAAAGGTGTTTTAGATAATATTATTGAAAATTTCGAAATTGCAGATAATGAATGTGTACCAATTTGTCAGGATACCGGTATGGCATGTGTTTTTTTAGAGATTGGTCAGGATGTACATATAGTAGGCGGAGACTTGAGTGATGCGGTAAATGAGGGAGTTCGCCGAGGTTATGACAAAGGTTATTTGAGAAAGTCGGTTGTTAAAGACCCTGTTCGTCGTGGAAATACAGGAGACAATACTCCTGCTATGATTTATACAGAAATTGTTCCGGGAGAACAGATTAAAATTACAGTAGGTCCAAAGGGATTTGGAAGTGAAAATATGAGTGCTATCCGTATGTTTAAACCGTCTCACGGACTCCAGGGAATTAAGGATTTTATTATTGAGACAGTAGAGACAGCCGGTCCAAATCCATGTCCGCCTATGGTCGTTGGAGTTGGAATTGGAGGAACTTTTGATAAAGCAGCTTTATTAGCAAAAAAAGCATTAATGCGTCCATTGGATTCTTCTAATCCAGACCCGTTTTATGCAGAGCTTGAAGATGAGATGCTTGAAAAAATCAATGAACTGGGAATTGGACCGCAGGGGTTTGGTGGAAAGACAACAGCAATTGGCTTGAACATTGAGACAATGCCGACTCATATTGCAGGTATGCCGTGTGCGATTAATATTAACTGTCATGTAACGCGTCATAAAACGGAGGTAATTTAAGATGGAAAGAAAAATCACGCTGCCTCTTACAGAGGAACTGGCTAAAACACTTCACAGCGGAGACCGTGTGCTTGTGACAGGAACAATTTATACATCAAGAGATGCAGGACATAAGAGAATGTGTGAGGCACTGGCAAAAGGAGAGAAAATTCCATTTGACCCGAAAGATGCAACGATTTATTATGTAGGACCGACACCGGCTAAACCGGGACAGGTAATTGGTTCAGCCGGACCAACCACCAGTGGTCGAATGGATGCTTACGCACCAACTATGATGTCTGTCGGCGCAAGAGGAATGATTGGAAAAGGTGCACGTCTTCCAGAAGTAATTGATGCGATGAAAAAATATCATGGTGTTTATTTTGGAGCAATCGGAGGTGCAGGCGCACTTCTTGCAAAATGTATTAAAAAAGCAGAATTAATTGCATATGAAGATTTAGGAGCAGAGGCACTCAGAAAGTTATATGTGGAGGATATGCCTCTTGTTGTAATCATTGACAGTGAGGGGAATAACCTTTATGAAGAGGGCAGAGCTGCATATTTAAAACAGAGAGACGGTAAATAGAAGAAAGCAGAAAATTAAAGATAAAAGCAGAAATGCAGGTATATATCATTTGATGTGTGCCTGCATTTCTTTATTATTAATTTTGTGAATGATAAAAACCAGGACAGGGTAACAATGAGATTATCTTGTCCTGGCTTTTATTTCAAAAAGGTTGACAAAGTTTTTTTAAAATCTGAATGAAAGTTTTTAGGATCGGTGAATTAAAAGACGTTTTATGATAAAGTCCAAAAGAGATAATACTTTCATTTTCAAGAGGAACATAAGTCAGCCCTTCCTGGTGCATGAATGGAAGATTTGGCAGCAGGGCGAGTCCGATTCCTGCTTTTGTAAGAGTTAAAGTACATTCTAAATTTTCTCCAAAATAAATCTGGGAAGGAGAGTGAGAATGAGAAGCAAGAAGATGACCTTGAAGCTGAGCAATCGCTTCTGCACAGCGATCCGGTTCACATAAGACAATTGGTTCTTCATTTAAATCTTTTAACGTGAGTTGTTTTCTATCTGCGAGGGGATGTTCTTTTGACAGGGCACAGGTGATTCCGCACTGGGCAAGTTCAACATAAGTGACAGAAGCAAGGTTGATTTTTTCATCTCGAAATCCTATCATGACATCAATCGCTTCTTCTTCGACCATATTTCTGAGGGCAGGAAAGGGAATCATGCGCAAATCAGGATGTAGCATCGGAAACGTTTGATAAAGCTGTTTTAAAACCGGAGAAATTAAGTTTAATTCGGATGGGTTATGACATCCGATAGAAAAAGTCTGGATGTAATCCTGGTGATGTTCAGATAAACGTTTTTTGGCAAAGTGTGTTGCTTTTAAAATATTTTTGGCATAACCCAGAAAAGTTCTACCATCTGGAGTCAGTTCTACAATACGGGTAGTTCTTCGGACTAGTTTTGCTTGCAATTCATTTTCAAGAGAATTGATTTGATGGGTAATTGCCGGTTGAGTTACATGAAGCTGTTCCGCTGCTCTTGCAAAACTTAAGTTATCAGCGACTGCGAGAAAACATTCGAGCTGCATAGTATTCATAATAATAAAAATCCTTTCTGAAATATTAATAAAATTTTTTAATTAATAATAACAAAAATTAAATTTACTTTCTAGAGAAAATATGTAAAAATATAAAGGCTTATAAAATAAATTCGTGTGTTAGGAGGTAAAAAAATGCTGAAAACTTTATTGGCACAGGTGAAACAGTATAAAAAATCATCACTGTTGACGCCTTTGTTTGCAGCACTTGAAGTAGTAATGGAAGTATTAATTCCTTTTATTACTGCGATGATTATTGACCAGGGTATTGAGGCTGGAAATATGAAAAAAGTTGGACTATATGGAAGTATCATGTTGGTATTTGCCATGTTTAGTTTGTTGTTTGGTGTGCTTGCAGGAAAATATGCGGCAAATGCATCTTCGGGGCTGGCTTGTAATTTGAGGGACGCTATGTATGAAAATATACAGACATTTTCTTTCTCTAATATTGATAAATATAGTACAGCCGGTTTGGTTACCCGTATGACTACCGACGTAACCAATGTACAAAATGCTTACCAGATGATATTACGAATTGCGGTGAGAGCACCATTTACGCTGATTTGCAGTATGATTATGTGTTTTGTGATTAATGCAAAATTAAGTCTGATTTTTGTAATTGCGATTGTGGTACTGGGAGCTTTCATTATTGTAGTGGTAAAGACAACAATGAAAATCTTTGATATGGTATTTAAAAAATATGATGCGTTAAATGCCAGTGTCCAGGAAAATGTTTCTGCCATCCGTGTAGTAAAAGCGTTTGTAAGAGAAGACTATGAAAATAAAAAATTTATCACAGCGGCCGAAAATGTCTATAAACTGTTTGTAAAAGCAGAGGGGATTTTAGCCTTTAATGGTCCGGTTATGATGCTGGTGGTCTATTTTTGCATCATCTGTTTATCCTGGTTTGGAGCAAAATTCATTGTAGTTGGAAATATGACAACAGGGGAACTGACTTCTATGTTTAGTTACATCATGTCAATTTTAATGGCCCTTATGATGCTGTCCATGATTTTTGTTATGACAACACTTAGTATTGCAAGTGGAAAACGAATTGCAGAAGTATTAAATGATAAAGCGGATTTGGTTAATCCCAAAAATCCAATCATGGAAGTGAAAAATGGAAGTATTGATTTTAATCATGTGGAATTTACTTATAATGATGAAGCAGAAAAAGATACGTTAATTGACATTGATTTACATATTCATTCCGGAGAAACGGTTGGTATTATTGGAGGAACGGGATGTGGAAAATCAAGTCTGGTAAATTTAATCAGCCGTCTTTATGATGTAAATGCAGGTTCTGTATGTGTCGGTGGAAAAGATGTACGCGAATATGATTTGGAAGTATTAAGAAATCAGGTATCAGTTGTATTACAAAAAAATGTGCTGTTTTCCGGTACGATTTTAGAAAATCTGCGTTGGGGAAATGAAACTGCGACAAAAGAAGAATGTATTGAAGCATGTAAAAATGCATGTGCAGATGAATTTATTGAGCGTTTTCCAAATAAATATGAGACGTATATTGAACAGGGTGGAAGTAATGTATCCGGTGGTCAGAAACAGAGACTTTGTATTGCAAGAGCATTATTAAAGAAACCGAAGATTTTGATTTTAGATGATTCTACCAGTGCCGTTGATACTGCAACAGATGCGAAAATTCGTTCCGTCTTTGCAAAGAAAATTCCAGATACGACAAAAATTATTATTGCGCAGAGAATTTCAAGTGTGCAGGATGCAGACCGTATTTTAGTATTGGATGACGGAAAGATTAATGGATTTGATACACATGAAAATCTGTTAAAAACCAATGAGATTTATCAGGAAATTTATAATACGCAGGTAAAAGGTGGAGGAGATTTTGACCAGACAGGAGGTGCAAAATAATGGCAGGACAGGCAAGAGTAATGAGAGGCGGTCCAGGAGTGGCAGGTGGACCATTTGGAAAAAACGGTGCGCCGAATCCGACAAAAACATTAAAAAGAACGCTTGGATATATGCTGAAAAATTATAAGTTTCAGTTTCTTCTGGTCGTGATATGTATTATGATTACTGCATTTGCAACCTTAGAGGGAAGTTTATTTATGCAGTCTTTGATTGATGATTATATTGTACCGATGACAAAAGCAGAAACACCAGATTTTGTTCCTCTGATGCAGGCGCTTACCAAACTGGCTGGAATTTTTGCTGTTGGAGTTATTTCTTCTTTAGCATATAATAAAATCATGGTATATATTAGTCAGGGAACGATGAGAAATCTTCGTGTTGAATTGTTTACACACATGGAATCATTACCGATTAAATACTTTGATACCCATGCACATGGAGATATCATGTCTGTTTATACCAATGACGTAGATACCTTAAGACAGCTTATGGGACAAAGTATTCCACAGGTATTAAACTCGGCGGTTACGATTGTAATGACTTTTATCAGTATGATTGTACTCGATATCCCGCTTACAATTCTGACGCTCTTAATGGTAGGTGTGATGACAGTTGTATCGAAAAAACTGGCGGAAAAATCCGGAAAATACTTTGGGGAACAGCAGATGAACCTTGGTAAGGTAAATGGCTACATCGAGGAAATGATGGATGGACAGAAAGTCGTAAAAGTATTCTGCCATGAAGAAAAAGCAATCGAAGAGTTTCAAAAATTAAATGAAGAACTCAGAAAGAGCGCAGATAACGCGAATACCTTTGCCAATATTATGATGCCGATTAATAATAATCTTGGTATTATCAGTTATGTCTTATGTTCTGCATTTGGTGCAATTCTGGCAATCAGTGGAATTTGCGGACTCAGCCTTGGTACTCTGGTTTCTTTTTTAACATTGAATAAAAGCTTTACCCAGCCAGTCACTCAAATCAGTCAGCAGATGAACAGTATTGTTATGGCAATGGCTGGTGCAGACCGTATCTTTCACTTATTAGATGCCGAGCCGGAAGTGGATGATGGATATGTAGAGCTTGTCAATGCAAAAGAACATGAGGACGGAACATTAGAAGAGACAAAAGAAAGAACGGGCGTCTGGGCATGGAAACATCCACATCAGGCAGACGGAACGGTAACATATACCAAACTCGAAGGTGATGTTACCTTTAATGATGTCGATTTTGGATATAATGAAGAAAAGATTGTACTTCATAATGTGAAATTATTTGCAACGCCTGGACAGAAAATTGCGTTTGTAGGAAGTACCGGAGCCGGAAAAACGACAATTACAAATCTGATTAACCGTTTTTATGATATTCAGGATGGTAAAATCCGATACGATAACATTAATATCAATAAAATCAAAAAAGCAGATTTAAGACGTTCTCTTGGTATCGTGCTTCAGGATACTCACTTGTTTACCGGAACCGTTATGGATAATATTCGTTATGGTCGTTTGGATGCAACAGATGAAGAGTGTATTGCGGCAGCAAAACTGGCGAATGCAGACAGCTTTGTGCGCAGATTACCAGAAGGATATCAGACAAAGTTAAGTGGAGATGGCGGAAACTTAAGTCAGGGACAGCGTCAGCTTTTAGCGATTGCAAGAGCAGCAGTTGCAGACCCGCCGGTATTAATCTTAGATGAAGCAACCTCTTCAATTGATACTAGAACAGAGACATTGGTGCAGCAGGGGATGGACCGTCTGATGAAAGGAAGAACAACTTTTGTTATTGCACACCGTCTTTCTACGGTACGGAACTCAGATTGTATTATGGTACTGGAGCAGGGACGAATTATTGAGAGAGGTACACATGAACAGCTGATGGAAGAAAAAGGAAAATACTATCAGCTTTATACCGGAAATTTTGCGGAAGAGACAGCATAAAAAGTAAATGAGAAGAAGTTACTTGAACTTTTTAGTCCGGCTTGTTAAGATAAGCCAGAAAGAAGGTTTTTGTGGCTTCTTTTTTAAATTATAAATAACGTGGAGAAAGTTGGAATCAAAATGAATCAAAATGAAATCTGGATGATACAGGGTACAGACTATAAAGAAAATACCAAGCATTTGTTAGAAGCGGCAGATTTAGAAACAGAAATCAAGAAAAAAAATGGAGAAAATAAAAATTGTAAAATCGGAATTAAGCCCAATCTTGTCGCACCGAGTGAGGCCTCTTATGGTGGAACAACACATCCTGAGGTGGTAGAGGGAATGATTGAATATCTTCAGGAGAGAGGATATCAAAATTTAGTGATTTTAGAGGGTTCCTGGGTTGGTGATAAAACAGAAGAATCTTTTGAGGTATGCGGATATCAGAAACTTTCTGAAAAATATCAGGTACCGCTTGCAGATATGCAGAAAGACAGCAGTTCTCTTTGCGATTGTAAAGGAATGGAACTTCTGATTTGTGATACAGCTTTAAAATTAGATTTTTTGATTAATGTACCAGTCTTAAAAGGACACTGTCAGACGAAGCTGACCTGTGCGCTTAAGAATTTAAAGGGGTTAATTCCAAATAAGGAAAAACGTCATTTTCACACAATGGGTCTGCATGAGCCGATTGCACACTTGAATGCGTATCTTCAGCAGGATTTTATTGTAGTCGATAATATCTGCGGAGATTTGGATTTTGAAGATGGTGGAAATCCGGTTGTGATGAATCGAATTTTGGCGGTAACAGATCCTGTTTTATGTGACGCTTATGTGTGTCGTTTTTTGAATTATGAGATAAAAGAAGTGCCATATATTTTAATGGCAGAAAAACTTGGAGTTGGCAGTGCGGATATTGAACATGCAGTGATAAAAAGTTGTGGAACTCAAACACCAACAGAAGCGGCGATTTTAGAAGTAAGAAAGAGAAAAATTGTAGAACTTTTAGATGCGGTAGAAGAGGTAGAATCCTGCAGTGCCTGCTATGGATATCTGATGCCGGCATTAGACCGTTTAAAAGAAGAGGGACTTCTTAAAAAGTTAGATACAAAAATTGCAATCGGACAGGGATTCCGAGGAAAAAGCGGAACGCTTGGAATCGGAAATTGTACCGCAAAATTTGCATGTCACTTAAAAGGATGTCCCCCTACAGAAACAGAGATTTATGAATTTTTAAAAACCTATCTCACAGATATTTGAGTTAAACTTACCGTCCAAAATCAGAAATAAATTCGCATCCTGTATGCGCTTTGATACTTTCTAAAAGAATTTCCTCTGCTCTTTGCGCCTCAGCTTTTGTAAGCTGGGGTGCATCTTTTAATGCATATTCAAAACCAAGATTCTCATATTTCACACATCCCATCCTATGATAAGGAAGTACTTCTATGGCCTTTACATTATGAAGGGTTGAAAGAAATTCTCCCAGTTTTATTAAAAAATTTTTTTTATAAGTGATTTCAGGAACAACCACATGACGGATCCAGACAGGAATCTGCTTCTCATCGAGATATCTGGCAAAATCAAGTATGTTAGTGTTAGAATGTGAAGTCAGTTTTTTATGCTCATCAGGATTGATATGTTTGATATCCAATAGAATCAAATCCGTAACAGAAAGCAGTTGGTCAAATTGTGCCAGTTTTTTAGGATTTTCTCGGTTAAATAAAATTCCTGAAGTGTCAAGGCAGGTATGAATTCCCGTTTCTTTGGCTTTTGTGAAAAGTTCAATTAAAAATTCTATCTGCATCAGAGGCTCACCGCCAGTAGCGGTGATACCTCCAGATGTATAAAAGGTCTGATTTCTTTTAATGGCGTTTAAAATTTCATCGCTTTCCATTAAAGTTCCAGCTTCTGTACTCCAGGTATCTGGATTGTGGCAGTAGAGGCAGCGCATCGGGCAGCCCTGAAAAAATACAACATAACGAATCCCTGGTCCATCTACTGTACCAAAACTTTCTAGTGAGTGAATCCGACCTTTCATAGTGTTTAATCTCCTTTTTTATCAAAATTACATGCGTTCGTGGAACGTTCTGGAAATTACTTCATCCTGCTGTTCTTTTGTTAATTTAATAAAGTTTACAGCATATCCAGATACACGGATGGTAAGCTGTGGATAATTTTCCGGATGTTTCTGGGCATCCAAAAGAGTATCACGGTTAAATACATTAACATTTAAGTGATGTCCGCCCTTTGTCATATAACCATCTAACATTCCAACTAAGTTTGTAGTATCATTTCCATGTTTGCCAAGTGCGTCCGGCACAATAGAGAAGGTGTTGGAAATTCCATCTTGCGCATCCATAAATGGAATTTTGGCAACAGAGGCAAGAGAAGCAATTGCTCCGTGAGTATCACGTCCATGCATTGGGTTTGCACCGGGAGCAAAGGCTTCTCCGGCTTTTCTTCCATCTGGAGTTGCTCCTGTATTTTTACCATAAGAAACGTTGGAAGTAATGGTAAGAATAGAAGTTGTCGGAACTCCGCCACGGTAAGTGTGATTTCCGCGGATATACTGCATAAAGGTGTGAAGTACTTCTTCTGCGAGTGCATCAACACGGTCATCATCATTTCCGTATTTCGGGAAATCTCCTTCAACTTCAAAGTCTACAGTAATCCCCTGTTCATCGCGGATTGGTTTTACCTTTGCATATTTAATTGCTGATAAAGAATCCGCTACAACGGAAAATCCTGCGATACCAGTTGCAAACCAGCGTCTTATTTTTTTATCGTGCAGAGCCATCTGAAGACGCTCATAGCTGTATTTGTCATGCATGTAGTGAATGATGTTTAATGCATTAACGTAAACACCTGCAAGCCATTTCATCATATCCTTGTATTTATCCATTACTTCATCGAAATCTAAATATTTAGAAGTGATTGGGCGGTATTTTGGTCCAACCTGTTTTTTGGAAATTTCGTCAACACCGCCATTGATTGCGTAAAGCAGGCATTTTGCAAGATTTGCACGAGCACCGAAGAACTGCATTTCTTTTCCGATTTTCATGGAAGAAACACAGCAGGCAATTCCGTAATCATCGCCATGAACAACACGCATAATGTCATCATTTTCATACTGGATGGCAGAATGTTTGATGGAAATATCAGCACAGAATTTTTTAAAGTTTTCTGGAAGCTGAACAGACCATAAAACAGTCAGATTCGGTTCTGGTGCAGCACCTAAATTATTTAAAGTGTTTAAATAACGGAAGGACATTTTGGTTACCAGTGGACGGCCATCAATTCCGACACCACCAATGGATTCAGTTACCCAGGTCGGGTCACCGGCAAATAACTGGTTGTATTCCGGAGTACGGGCAAAGCAAACCAGACGCAGTTTCATAATAAACTGGTCAATGATTTCCTGAATTTCTTTTTCTGTAAATGTACCTTCTTTTAAGTCACGTTCTGTATAAATATCAAGGAAGGTAGAGGTACGTCCAAGACTCATTGCAGCCCCATTTTGTTCTTTTACGGCAGCAAGGTAAGCAAAGTATAATGCCTGTGTTGCTTCAAGTAGGTTCGTTGCCGGAGCAGAGATATCACAGCCATAGATTTTAGCCAGTTCTTTTAACATCTGTAAAGCACGAATCTGCTCGGAAAGTTCTTCTCGTTCACGGATAACATCAGAATACATAATAGTACGGGTGCTTGCTTTTTGTTCTTCTTTTTCTTCGATTAAACGGTCTACTCCATAAAGAGCAGCTCTTCGATAGTCACCGATAATGCGTCCACGTCCATAAGCATCAGGAAGTCCTGTAATAATATGATTGGAACGGCAGGCACGCATTTCCGGGGTATAGGCATCAAATACGCCTGCATTGTGCGTCTTTCTGTGCGTGGTAAAGTATTCAACGACTTCAGGGTCAACATGATAACCATTGTCTTCGCACGCTTTAATTGCCATACGGATTCCACCATAAGGTTGGAGAGAACGTTTTAACGGGACATCAGTCTGTAAACCGACAATTTTCTCTTTGCTTTTGTCGATATATCCAGCCTTATGAGAAGTAATGGTAGAAATAGTTTTCGTATCCATATCGAGAACACCGCCATTTTCTCGTTCTTGTTTATATAAGTCAAGTACTTCATTCCATAAATCGGTAGTATCTTTGGTTGGTCCTTCTAAGAAATCGGAAGTTCCGTCGTAAGGGATATAGTTCGTTTGAATAAAATTGCGGACATTAATTTCTTTTTCCCATGCTCCGCCATTAAAAGTTCTCCATTCTTGTCTCATCATAGTAAATAAGTACCTCCTGTTCTTTTTGAGTCTGGTAGTAAAAAGTCTAAAATTGGTAAGATATGGTAAAATTGTATATTGTATACAAAACGAAACCATTCTATATCAAGATTCGAATTTAAAAGAATAAAAATGGAATCTTGTAATGAAAGAAACAATCAAAAATGATTGATTTCTTCTTTGAAATGTAAAATGGTCTATCGTAAAAAGAGAAATTTTTACCATAGTATTCCATAAAAGAAGAGAAATATAACTTACGAGTTTATTTGTAGCACAAGATAAAAATAAAGTCAACGACATAAATTCAGGTTCTGAAAAAAATACAAAACGTTTGGTTTTGCAGTTTTTTGGAATCTATGATAGAATGGGGTCAAAATGAGGAAAAATAAAGAGATAGAAAGAAAGGTATAGCAAAAGTGACGATAGAAGAAAAAAGAGAAAAAGTAAAACAGGCATTGCTGCTTTATGGAGTGACAGACCGTGCCTGGGTAGGAGATAAGACATTTGAAGAGCAGATAGAAGATTCCCTGAAAGGTGGAGTGACCTGTATTCAGCTTCGAGAAAAGTCCTTAAAGGAAGATGAATTTTTAGAAGAAGCAAAGGTAATCAGAAAATTAACTAAAGAATATCAGATACCGCTGATTATTAATGATAATGTAGAGATTGCACTTGCATCTGATGCAGATGGAGTTCATGTCGGACAAAAAGATGCAAGAGCTATGGAGGTAAGAAAAAGATTAGGGGCTGATAAAATCATTGGCGTATCTGCACGAACCGTAGAACAGGCAAAAGAAGCAGAACAAATGGGAGCAGATTACTTAGGGGTTGGAGCAGTCTTTGGAACAACAACCAAAGGAGATGCAAATAAGATTTCGATGGAGGTATTAAAAGAAATCTGTGAGAGTGTTTCAATTCCGGTTGTTGCTATTGGTGGTGTATGTGAAGAGAATATTCTGCAGTTAAAGGGTAGTGGTGTTGCAGGAGTGGCGGTTGTGTCGGGAATTTATGCAAAGCCGAATATTAAAGAAAGCAGTAAAAAACTGGCAGAACTTGCAAAAGAAATTACAAAATAAGAGAAAATAGGAGAAAGTAAAATGGAATTATGGGATATCTATAATGAAAAAAAAGAAAAAATGGGAAGAACAATGAAGCGTAACGACTGGAATATGAAACCGGATGAATTTCATCTTACCGTACTTGGAGTGCTTCAAAGACCGGATGGGAAATTTTTAATTACAAAGCGTCGTATGGATAAGGAATGGGCAGCAGGCTGGTGGGAGGTGCCAGGTGGCGGAGTCCGTGCCGGAGAAGAATCAAAAGAAGCTGCCATGCGTGAAGTAAAAGAAGAAACAGGAATCGATGTTTCAAATGCCGGAGGCGGTTATGTATTTACCTATCAGCGAATTAATCCGGAAGAAAAAAATAATTATTTTGTAGATATTTATAAGTTTGTGCTGGAGTTTGATGAAAAAGATGTAAAAGTACAGGACGAAGAAGTGGCGGGATTTGAAATTGCGACAGTAGAACAAATCAAGGCTTATGCAAAACAGGGAATTTTCCTGCATTATGACAGCATCAGACAGGTGTTTGAAGACTAGAGGGGGAAGGAAAATGGCAGAGTACCAGTTAAAAAATCAGGAATTAACATTAAAGATTTCTTCTAAGGGAGCAGAGATGAAATCTTTAAAAGATAATAAAACGAATCAAGAGTATTTATGGCATGGAGATTCTGCATATTGGGGAAGAACTTCACCGGTTTTATTTCCGATTGTAGGAAATTACAGAGAAAAAGAGTCTGTATTTGAAGGGAAAACTTATTCTATGTCCCAACATGGATTTGCAAGGGATATGGAATTTACTTTAGAAAGCCAAAAAGAAGAAGAAATCTGGTTTGAGTTAAAAGAAAATGAAGAGACTTTGAAAAAATATCCGTTTGCATTTCGTCTGCATTTAGGGTATCGTCTGGATGGGCGAAGTGTAGAGGTGCTTTGGAAAGTAGAAAATCCAAATGAGAAGAAGATGTATTTTTCAATTGGAGGACATCCTGCATTTAACTGTCCATTAAAAGCAGAAGAGAAACAAAGTGATTATCAGTTGAGCTTTGATACAGATAAAACTCTTGTATGCAGTATCTTAGGAGAGACCGGACTGCTTACTGCCAGAAAAAAAGAATTTGAATTAACCAATCATAAAATGAGAATAGTAGAAGATTTATTTGATGAAGATGCGTTAATTATCGAAGGAAATCAGGCAAAGAGAGTAGGGCTTGTGAATCCTCAGGGAGAGACTTATCTGGAAGTAGAATTTGATGCTCCATTATTTGGAATCTGGTCACCGGCAAAGAAGAGTGCGCCATTTGTATGCATTGAACCTTGGTATGGCAGAAGTGATAAAGAAGATTTTTCTAAGAAATTAGAAGAAAGAGAATGGGGAAATGAACTCAAAGCAGGAGAAATATTTGAAAAGAGCTATCAGATTCGTGTAAAATAAGAAATAGGGGAAAAGAGTCGGCTGTGAAAAAATAAATTCGGTCGGTTCTTTTTTTGTTATCACAATGTTATAGTATGAAATATATCTATAACATCAAAAACCAACACCACACACAAAAAATAAAAATTTTAAATCTATCTGTTTAAAAACACAAGAAAAATTAATGGCTTTGATAAAATTTTCGATATTGTTCTGTAGAACGAAATTGAAAAGATAGCTTGAAGAGAGTATAATTACATAAAAAATAAATATGGAGATTTTTAGTGAAAATGAAACGGAAAATAAAAATCGAAAGAGTAAGTACTTGGAGTATTATAATCACAATTATTGTCGCCACTTTGTTTGGATTTATTTCCTTTCAAAGTGAAAAAGAATAAGGCGCTTTACTATATAAAAGAGTATGGAAAAAGTGGCTGTGGATTTTATTAAAATTAAATAAATATCTATTCAAAAAGACCTTCTACAATTTTTTCAGAACGTAGAAGGTCTTTTTGAATAGATATTTATAATCTGCCTCATTACTTGATTGGGTCAAAAAAATTTAAAATCCCAGTTTTTCTCCGCAAAGTATCACTTTAATACGGTCTGGTATGCGAGAAAATCTTGTAATTAAAGTTTGACAACAAATACAGTCCGGGCTTAAACAATCTGCACAGACACCGGTCTTAGAACAAGGTGTATTTGCTTTTACACGAAGTGCATTTGGAGGACAGGCATGTGTGTGAATACGGTCAATCGCCTCATCAACATTTGCACATAATTTGTCCATGCTGATTAAGAAAATAACGTGTGCCGGTCCATGCGCAATGCAGGCAACACGGTTGCTCGCACCATCAATATTGACTAAAATTCCATCTTTTGTAAAAGCGTTGGAACTGGTTAAAAAATAATCCGCACAGACTATCTGACCATACAGTGCACGGGATTCTTCTGGTGTTTTGGCTTTTTTTCGGTCAATAAATTCATAATCTCCCTGACGGATGGCTTCACATACACCGGCTTCTTCCATAGATTCTGTACCACCCCAGGTGACAGAAGAGCCATTTGGAATCATGGAAAGGATTTTTTCTTTGGCTTCCTCTTTGGTTGCGCAATAAAACGCTTCCATGTTTCGTTTCTTAAATTGTTTTACTAAGGTTTCACCGCTTAATGCGTAGCTATCTGTTATGTAAGACATAAAAATCACTCTCTTTCTTTTTCATTTTTTACTTATTATAGCATAAAACCAAAAGACCTGCTGCCATAAAATGCTCTGACAACAAGTCTTTTTATTTATATGATTCTATATGATGAAATTAGCTCTTTCAATCTTTTAATATAGCTGTTCCAGTTCCTGTTTTGTTTTTTGTTAGTTTACGATGCCTGTCGGTATTTTTTATCGATATCTTTCATGACAAACAGATAAGAAACTCCGGTAAAGACCGCCGCAGTTACCCATGCAGCAGGGTCACAGAAGCAGGAAAGCGGATAACTTGCCACAGACATTGCAATCATTGCAACCAGCAGACGTGCCAGCAGTTCTGAAACGCCTCCCATCATAGGCAAGAAACCGTAGCCACAGCCTTGCATGGTATTTCTGAAAATAAAGATTGTGCTTAGCGGGATATAGAAAATTGCGCACATATAAGCATAAGTCTTTGCCCAAGGCAACATTACTGTAATATCGACATCTCCAGTAAAGAAAAGTCCCAGACACGGTTTTAAAAGAGAACAAATCAAAACAGCGGCGACGATGGAATAAACCGTTGAAGCAAGAAGGGCAGATTTTACTCCTTTTTTAATTCGTAAAATATCACCCTTTCCAAAGTTCTGACCACTATAAGCTGCCATAGTCTGTCCCATTGCCATCATCCCTTGTGTAACCAGGGTCTGCAGTTTTCCTGCTGCCGTAAAGGAAGCAACAGCATCTGAACCAAAAAGGTTAATTGCGGACTGCATAATCATCGTACCTGATGCAGTAATTGCAAACTGAAGTGCCATTGGAATCCCGACAGATAACTGATGGCGGGTATCCGCCAAATAAAACTTCCAGTGCTCCTTTTGTGGAGTTAAATCCGGCATATAACGGTAAATATAAAGAAAACACAAAACAGCCGAAATTCCCTGAGAAAGAATCGTAGCGTAACCAGCACCGGCAACTCCCATTCTAAATTTAATAATCAAAATCAAGTCTAAAATTACATTTAAAACAGCAGAAAAAACCAGAAATACTAATGGAATCTGACTGTTTCCTACCGCACGCAGATAAGAGGAGAGCAGGTTATAAAAAATCGTAGTAATCAGTCCACCACTGATAATCATGATATACGTATAAGCATCCTGAAAAATATTTGCTGGAGTATTCATTTTTGTTAAAATCCAGTGCATCGACAATACGCTGAAAGTTGTCAATAAAAATGTACTGATAAGTGAAAGTAAAATTCCATTTGCGACACTTCGCTTTACGCCATTCGTATCCTTCGCACCAAAACGTTGGGAAGTCAAAACAGTAAAACCAGCAGTAATTCCCTGTGCAAGTCCGACAATCAAGAACATAATTGTTCCGGTTGAACCTACCGCTGCAAGTGCATTGGCTCCGACGTAATGCCCAACGATAATTGTATCTGCCATATTATAAAGCTGTTGAAAAATATTTCCGATAATCAGCGGAAGTGTAAATTTCAAAATAACAAGTAAAGGACTGCCTTTTGTCATATCCCTTTCCATAATAATCAGAATCCCCCTTTGATTCAAAAAATAGTTTTATGTTTTTATTCTTTTGTAAACGAAAATTATTTTTGTAAACGAAAATTATTTTACCACACTCCAGAAAAGACAACAATATAAATTTATGGCGAAATGATAGAAAATAATCTGGAAAACAAGTAAAAAATCTGTTATTATATACAAAGATGTTAAGGGGTAAAACTTTTTACTCCAACAAATAAAAAGACAGAGGTGTGTACTATGAGCTGGTATAACGAGGCAATTTTTTATCACATTTATCCATTGGGATTAACGGGGGCTCCAAAAGAAAATGATTATGGAACTCCTGTTTCCCGTCTAAATACTTTAATTCCCTGGATTTCCCATATAAAAGAAATAGGATGTACTGCATTATATATTGGTCCGTTGTTTGAAAGTGTCGGACATGGATATGAAACAACGGACTATAAAAAACTGGATTCTCGTCTTGGAACCAATGAAGATTTAAAAAACTTTGTAAAAGTATGCCATGAAAATCAGATTAAAGTAATCTTTGATGGTGTCTTTAATCATACAGGACGTGATTTTTTTGCATTTAAAGATATTCAGCAGAATCGAGAACATTCCAGATACTTAAATTGGTATTGCAATGTGAATTTTGGTGGAAACAATGAATACAATGATGGATTTTCTTATGAAAACTGGGGCGGTTACAATCTGCTTGTAAAATTAAATCAGCGAAATCCGGAAGTTCAGAATTATATCTGCGATGTCATTCGATTCTGGGTATCTGAATTTGATGTGGATGGAATCCGTCTGGATGCAGCAGATGTGCTTGATTTTGATTTCATGCACGCTCTGCGCCGTACCGCAGAAGAAGTGAAAGAAGACTTCTGGCTTATGGGTGAAGTCATTCATGGGGATTACAGCCGATGGGTAAATGGGGATACTCTTCACAGTGTTACAAACTATGCACTGCATAAGGCACTTTACAGTGGACATAACGACCATAATTATTTTGAAATTGCGCATACCGTAAAATACCTGCTGAATATGGGAAAACTTGATTTATATAATTTTGTAGATAATCATGATGTAGAACGTATTTATACCAAACTTTCTAATAAGGCACATATGGCACCGGTACATATTCTTCTTTATACATTACCAGGTATACCGAGCATCTACTACGGCTCTGAATTTGCTATAGAAGGAAAGAAAGAAAAATTCTCAGATGACAGCCTGCGTCCGGCGTTAAAGTTAGAAGACTATAAAAACGCAGTTAAAGAAAATCCTTGCACTGCCTTAATTACCGCACTTGGAAAAGTAAGACAGCAGACTCCTGCATTAAGTTATGGTGGATATGCAGAACTACAGTTGACAAACCGCCAATTTGCTTTTGCAAGAGAATTAGATGATATAAAAGTAATTGTAACCGTGAATAATGATGACAATGATGCACAGATGACTCTTTCTGCCGGAAATACAGCTCAGTATATTGGCGCATTAAGCGGTAAGAAAGTTTCTGTTGAAAATGGACAAATCCATGTTACAGTTCCTGCAAATGGAGGAGAAATCTGGATTCCGGCGGATATGGAAGGAAAACTTCCGGAAGTAGAGCTGCCTAAAGAAGCTAAAAAAGAAAGCAAACAAGAAACAGAGAAAGAAGTTGTAATAGAAGAAGTAAATAAGGAAACAGAGGTAATTGAGAAACCAGTTGACCATGTTACAGATATAGCTGAAAAAGCTTCCGAAACAGAAGATGTAAAAGAATCTGTAGAAGAATCAATTCCTGCTGCCTCATTGACTTTAGAAAATTCAGATACTTCCGAATCTGAAACGAAAGCGGAACAGGCAGAAGCTGTTGATAGTATGGCTGTAATTGCAAATAAAACACCAGAAGAAATGACAGTAGAAGAGTTACAGACAGCGATTCTTGGAAAAATGGCAAACAATGGTCCAGTTACAGAAGATATGAAGAGAACCGTAGCTGAGAATATCTGGCATGATTCTTTAGTAAACTGGTTAAAGAGTTTTCGTTAATTAAACGAATTGTGATAAACAAACATTGTAAATTAAAAATTAAAAACGAATAATAATTAATAAGAAGCAAAAAGAACCTCCTTGAATAAGGAGGTTCTT
>OODT01000704.1_pt1 | contig 29619 bp, 23 predicted proteins | sample 1671841 | NCBI WGS metagenome assembly OODT01 (sample SAMN06348198, study PRJEB24527) | human gut metagenome | biome: human gut; feature: ankylosing spondylitis patient; material: feces | host: Homo sapiens | place: China | collected 2015-10 | reverse complement strand
ATGCAGTGTGTCCCCATTTTTATTACGGAAAAATCAGATTCAAAAAGGAGGTCCCCCATATGAACGAGAAAAAACTTTCAAGGCCACTGATCAGTCTCATCGTCAGCATCGCGCTCATCATCGTAGGCATTGCCGGTTCTTTCATTTTACAGACGAACTCCGGCAAAACGACCATCCGGAACGTTACCATTGAATCCGAATCCGGTCATACCCTTGCGATGGATGTTTATATTCCGGAAAACGCCACCGCTGAAACGCCTGCGCCCGCTATTTTTGTACAGCATGGCGGAAACAACAACAAAGAAGAAATGCAGCACTACTGCATTGAGCTCGCCCGCCGCGGCTATGTTGCGATCGGCGTGGATATGTACGGCATGGGCGAAAGCGAACCTCTGCCGGACTCCGAATGGCTCACCCAGGGCCGCGGCCTTTATGATGCGGTACGCTACGGCGTGACTCTGCCCTACGTTGATACCGACCGAGTTTCGCTGCTGGGCTACTCCCGCGGTGGCAAGGCAGCTGGCGAAGCACTGCAGTGCGATAACGACAGTCTGAATGTTGTCAAGGCCATTTTCCTGATCCACAGCGATCCCATCGTGCGTAACAGCGAGGGCTACACCGATGTTTACGGTGCCCGAGATGTCGCAGTTCTCGCAGACAAGAACGACGAGTTCTTCTTCTCGGAAAAAGCTAATGATAACGGTACCTATTCCAACGATGCCAACAAGTATGCAGCCAACCTTTCCAGCCCGGCAGAATATGTGATCAACAACAGTGCACAGTCCTTCCTGTATTTCGGCATCGACCCCGCAACCACCAGTGAACAGCGCGTGGCAGAGACCGTTTATGAGCAGGATTACGGCGGAAAGACCGGAAGCCGCCAGATCTTTGTTTCTAACGAGACGCATATGGCTGGTTGGTGGTCCCCGCTGGTCATGAACCGTGTGTTGACCTTCTTTAACCGTGTTATGCCCACTGGCACTGCTCTGAGCGCCAGCAGCTACACCTATACCATCTGGAACATCTTCAAGATCATCGCCCTGTCCGGTCTGCTGCTGTTTGCCGGGTCTCTGATGGTCTGGCTGGTCAACTCCGTCAAGACATTCCAGTGTGCCGACAATGGAGAGCAGGACCTTCGCCCAGTTGGCGATAAGAATGCAGTTGCATGGTTCTGGGGCATCCAGATCATCGGTGCCGTCCTGTCCATCCTCATTATTCGATTCCTGAACAAGCAGGGACTGGCATCTTACCGTGATGCACTTTTCCACTCGGCCAACCCTGCGTACCACGGCCTGATCTCTCTGCTGTGCGGCGCACTGACTCTTGTTCTGTGCACGGTGTGGTACATGGCCTACGGCAAAAAACACGGTTTCTCCTTCCGGAATACCGGCATCGCTATTTCCGGGCATGCACTCCTCAAATCCATCGGCGCGGCCCTGCTTGCAGTCTTTGCTCTGATCCTAATGGTTTTTGCCGTCGACTATTTTGTGGATGTGAACTTCCTGATCGTTTACTGGGGCTTTATGAAGTTTGGAGCCAACCGCATCCCGGGTATGCTCCTTGTTGTACCCATGTATCTCGTGTACTACATTGTCATGTCCATCAGCGTCAACAGTTTTAACTTTAGCACGGCGCTCGGAAAAAACAAGCTGCTTTCTAACCTTCTGATCAGCTTTATCGCATCGGTTCCCACTCTGTTCATCCTCTGCTACGTTTACGGCATCTTCAAGGCTACCGGCTCGAACCCGATGTTCGGCGGTCTGGCTTCTGCCGCAACTGCAGTGTATGCGCTGCCCGGCTTCATCTTTGTTGCGATCCTGATTTGTCGTCTCCTGTACCAGCACACGGGCAATCCCTACCTTGGCGGCATCTTCTGCGGCGTTCTTGCAGCTGTCAGCGAGTGGGGCATCTGCGAGATTCGCGTGCACACCCCCGGAACACAGTACGCTGGCACTGCTCTGGTCTACGCACTGATCGCGATCGGCTTTGTAGTTACCATAGCATGCGCTGTACTGCTGAAGAAAAATAATGCAGCCGTGCAGGCACATAAATAATGCCTCTTTAATCCTCTTTACAAACCCCTCAATTTTTTATAAACTTGGTTTGCGCATGGTGCGGCCCTTTTAGAGTTTTCTGAAAGGGCCGTATCTTCTGATTGCTCCCTATCTCTGTAAATCTGGCTCGAAAGGAGTCTTATCCAATGCATCCTCTTGCTGAAACCCTGCTGGACGAACCGGTGATCGCCGCCGTGAAAACGGACGAATCCCTGACTGCTGCGCTGGCCTCGCCCTGCAGCGCCGTTTTTCTGCTGGCGAGCACCCTGCTCACCGTAGACGGGCTTGTGCACCGCATACATGATGCCGGAAAACTGGCCGTGGTTCACATCGACCTTGTGGACGGCCTTTCGTCGCGGGAGATCGCAGTGGACTCCCTCAACGCCCTATGCCACCCGGACGGCATCATCTCCACCCGCCCGACGCTCATCCGCCGGGCGCGTCACCGGGGCCTGCTGACCGTCCAGCGGGCGTTCATTCTGGACTCCCTCTCGCTGACCAGCCTGTCTGGCCAGCTGGAACAGGGCAAACCGGATTTCGTTGAGATCCTTCCCGGCATCATGCCCCGGGTCATCGCCGAGATCAGCACCCGCACACAGGTGCCTGTCATTGCAGGCGGCCTGCTGCGGGACAAAGCCGACATCATGGCCGCCATGCGCGCAGGTGCCGCCGCAGTTTCCACCTCTGCGCCCTCCCTGTGGGATATCTGAGCCAGAACAAGATCCCAGCTGAAGTACGAAAAGCATAATAGTATCCTGGTGTTTTATCTGTTGAACATAAACTGTATCCTGCGCCGCAGAGCGTTCTACTGCCGCAGTAAAGTCATCGTAGATGCTTTCAATTGCCTGATAATACTTTGCTTCATTCAAAATCTGCCGGTATTTTCCGCGGGCAAAACAGGGGGCCACCACCGCATTGACCGCTGCTCCAAAAACGATTGCATCTTTTGGTGTGTTATGTAAATTGGGATCGTTTTTGCTCAGATACGCTTTGTTCTGATAGGTTGCTTTTGTCGAACCAGATAAGTAGTCTTTTTCCTGATCCAGATACGCACCTCTGCAAGATAATCCATTTCTTATTGATAAGTATAGCACAAATCGATCAATTGTTCTATCTACTTGCATCGATTCACGGCTGACTGCTCATCTGAAAGGAACTTCAAGAACCGTATAATATCATACCGATAGCCGTTCAACGTGGCTTCTGCCGTGCCAGAATACTTCTTGTCGTCCAAAAAATCTTGCTTTAGATTATCAAACCGGACTGCATTCTTCTGAATCTTCTTCATTTTTGTACCTTTGACCTCTAAAATTTTTGAAAAAATCATAGGTACAAGACAAAAAGCCAATATAAAACAAAAAAGACGATAAACCGTTTAGTTCAACGATTTATCGTCCTTTTGGTGCGCTCGAGGGAACTCGAATCCCTGGCCCTCTGATTAAAAGAGCCCACCGGGCAGAACACTCTGATTTTAGAAGTTTCGAGTTTACGTTATTTTTACGCAAAACATCGTGATTTTCTGCCGGGTAATTTCTGCACCCTTTGCCGTATTTTGCAAGTCAGAGTGCCCATTGCATCCCTTGAAACCGTGCAAAAACAGTGCAGAAACCGTGCACTTACTCTGAGACAAATGAAAAATGATGATTTTGATCCATGACTTGGTGGCGATTTGAGTGACCACAAAGGTAAATTTGATACACGGAAAGAAGAATGCCCACTCGTCTGAGGAGTTCTCAGGGGAGTGGGCATTTCTGTATAATGGCATTTTGTATATGTCACTTGCCACTTTTAGCATGGAGGTTGCCATTTTTTGAGATGAAGTTGACACTTTTAGCATAGAGGTTGCCATTTAGGGAAAGAAGTTTCTGCTTTTTTATATGGCAAGTTTCCGCACTTTCCGCATTACTTTCCACACTTTCCGTACAACTCCGTGGTGCTGTCTGCGGTCTCTGGCGGCTGCTTTTCTCCACAAAGCATGACCTTGGCAGAGAAAACGCCATTCTGATGGGTAAATGTGCTTGCACCGCCGGTCTTTTCTGCAATATGCTGGACAGACTGGATGCCGATCCCGTTTTCCTTTCGCTTGGACGAGCGGAAGAGCCCGCTTTTTTCGTTGACTTCACCGTCAAATGCGTTTTCCACTTCGACCAAAAGAAGCCGCTCGGCATGGACATACGCGGTGATCGCGATCTTGCGCCGGGCGGGTGCGGTGCGCAGGCTGGCTTCGAATGCGTTTTCCAGAAGATTAGACAGCACCAGACACAGATCGATCTCGTCCACAGGAAGCACCTGTGGTAAGTCGAGTTTGGCACAAAAGGGAACACCCTCACGCTTTGCAAGGGCACAATAATAGCCGACAACACTGTCCGCTGCACGGTTTTCGCAGAAATTCATATCCAGATCCGGGATCCGGGAGACCGTTTTTGCAAGGTAAGCCTTCAGGTTATCCAGATCTCCTGCCTCGGCCAGTGCGGAGATCTGATTCAGCTGGTGGCGCATATCGTGCCGCGCCTGCCGGGCTTCTTCAATGGCGGCTTTCAGGCTTTCATAGCGCTGCTGCTGCATGGAAAGAAACTGATTTTCCTGCTGCAACCTTGCATTCCGGTTAAGGCTGTTTGCCATCAGCAGAAAGATTGCATTGAACATGAACATCAAAAACAAAAGCGCGATGCTCATAACGATGTAGACCTGCAAGACCCGGCCTGTCTGAAGTGTTATCTGGTAGCGCGGGACCATAAAAAGGTTTAGCAGGATGAACACCATCGGAAGCACCCAGAACACATACCACGTCTGCGCAAAATTGTCATCCTCCACCATTGCGCGCACTGAGTGGGTAGAAGGATAATAGGCTGCAGCAGCGGTCAGCCAGCAGATCACGTTATAAAAAATGCAGGCGCTAAAACAGAACCACGGCTTGTCCGGCGGCAGCTGCAGCCGGATCGTGATTACCGTACCAACGGCGCGGGACAAGCTATTCAGGCACGCAAATACCGCGCAGACCGCCAGCGCGATGGTCCCGGATTTCCAGAGAGAGAGCCGCAGCGTTTTGAGATACAAGAAAATTGTCACAATCGTTATGAGCAGCAAGGGGAACGCGGTCGAGAGACCGAAATGATAGCAAAACAGCCCGCCGCCAAGGCAAAGCCCGAACAGCAGCGGCACCTCCCATACCGCAAGCTTTGCGGAAGACTGCTTCAGATAGGAGCGCACCGGAAAATACGCGAGCAGCAGGCCGGGAAACACAACGGTAAGCTCCAGGATCGGGCGCAGAACATCCTTCAACCCACACGCCCCCTTTGCAGCAGAAATTCCATAAACGCCTGTCGGGCGGCTTTCAAAAGCTCCTGACTGACATAGATGCGGCTGCCGTCCATCATACAAAAGGCGGCATCCTGAAAATCGGCAGCATTCTCCATATTGATGATCGTACCGCGGCCACAAACAAAAAAGCGCGGGTCCTTTTTGAGCGGCTCTGTGAACGCCTTGAAACTCTGGCGCATGGCAAGCGTTTTGCCGGCAGTGGTGCGGATATTGATGATGTGGGCGAAATGCTCGGCGGATATGATATCACGATAGCGCAAATGGATGTCACTGCCATCCACCTTCACCGTCAAAACCGGCTCCGGGCGGGGGAGTTTTGCGAGCATTTCATCCAACAGACCGGACAACTCGGCCTCTGAAAAGGGCTTGACCAAATAATGAAATGCCCGTACCTGAAACCCCTCGAGTGCATGGTCTGTCGAGGTGGTGGTAAAAACCAGAAGACAGTCTGCGTCTGTTTTCCGAAGTTCCTTTGCCGCGTCCATGCCGCTTAAACCATCCATATAAATATCCAAAAATGCGGCGGTAAAGCGCTGCGCTTCTTCTGCCGCCAGAAAAGCTTCTCCGCTGTCAAATTCTAAAAGCTCTGCTTCTGTACCGCGCTGGCGCAGCTGCCGTGCCAAGCGCTCCTTCAGCAGCGTGCGCTCCGTACCAAGGTCATCGACGATCGCAAATCTCATGCTGTACCAAGAAGCTATTGTTATAGCTTCCAACCTCCTTTATAAACTCTTTCATCCTGATTATAGCACAGTTGCCCGGTTCTGTCGCAACAGAAACCGGGATTTCGTGCCGGAAACCGGGCTTTCGTGCCAAACAGCTTGAAACAGCCGTATCCGCCCGTATACTAGAGACAGAGAACCTCAACAACGGCAGAAGGAAGGAGGGTCGCTGTGTATCGAATCGCCGTGCTGACAAACAGCAGGGCGCAGGAAGCTTTTTGGGCAGAGCAGATCTTGCAGTTCTGCGCCGAGCATTGTTTATTTCCCCAAATGGACTGTTACCACGATCAGGAAAGCTTTTTTGAAGCCGCGCGCTGCGAGCCGCTGACAAATGCCGTGATCGCCCTGCCGGGAGTGGATGGATTGAATGCAGTAGAGCATCTGCGCGCGCTTTGTCCCCAAACACGCGTTATCTGGTGCAGCGATCTGAATTTTTCGCTCCATGCCTTCCGGCTGCGTGCAGACTACTTTCTGCTGGAGCCAGTGACCGAAGCCGCTTTGCGGCAGGGTTTTTGCATCTGGCTGGATCAAAAAAAACCGGCAGAGCAGCGCCGACCTGACCGCAACGAACACAACAAGGAGAACGACTTATGAAAAAGAGAAAGATCATCCACTCTGCGTTGAGCTTGTCGCTGACCGCAGCATTGTGCCTTTCCATGGCCGCCTGCGGCGGAACGCAGACGCCCGCAGACAGTGTCGCCGCTTCTCAGCCCTCTGCACCGTCCGCCGTGGTGCAGCCCTCTGCTGCGGAGACGACCTCTGCGGCACTGCCTGTGAAGGCCTTGAACCCCAAGCAGGTGGAGGAAAACCCCTACATGGCCAAGAGCGATGCAAACATTCATCACGACGGCTACAACACAGATTCAACGGATGAGATCCTACCGCTTGCGATCTATCCCGAGATCAACGTTTCCTATGAGACAACGAATGCAAATGCTTCTCCCGCTATCTATTTTGACAGCTACGGCCATGCCGTTGTGCCGCTGCTGGGCGGCATCGCCATCCGCGACCTGAACGCCGAAGAAACAAAAACGCTCGGCTATTTCTCGCCAAAGAAGCATGACGGCGGCGGTTACGTTATCCAGAGCTCCTATACCTTCTTAGATGCGTCCAACCGCATCGTCTGCCCCACGAGCAACAATCATGTGCTGATGCTCCGCGCAACAGACGAAAGCGGCAACGTGCTGCCCGAATTTGAAAAGGTGCTGGACATCGACATCAAGGCTGCCGCCGAGGCTGCACTTGGCAAGGAGCTGACCCAGAATCTTCTGTCCGTGGTTTTTGACTACGATGGAAACCTCTGGTTTGCAACGGGCGGCTTCCGCATTTATCCGCAGCGCCAGCAGCAGGGCGTCATCGGCTATATTGCCCGTTCTGCCATTGATGCGATCCTGAACGGCGAGCAGACTGACCTTTCAAAGGCTGTCTTTGTCTACGAGCTGACCCCCGGCGAGGGTGCCGAGAACGGCATCGCCGCCTCCAAGGACGGTGCGGTGATCCTCACCAACCAGAACTGCTATCTTCTGCGTGCAGAAGAAGGCGTAGACGTTGTGTGGTGCACGCCCTATGAGAGCGCGGGTGCAAAGGTGAGCGGCGAAGGCGATAAGACCACCGGCGGCGGTCTTGCATGGGGCGGCGGCTGCTCTCCCACACTGACACCGAACCTTGTGCTGTTCACCGACAATCAGGATATCGTAAACCTTCTTGCGCTCGATATGAAGACCGGCGAGGTCGTGGCAAGCGCCCCGGTGCTGGATGACCTGCCCGAGGGCTATCAGGTAGCCGTTGAGAACTCTGCCATCGTCTATGACGACGGCGAGGGCACCGTCAGCACCATCGTCTGCAACTGGTTCGGTGCGGGCAATGCAGGTCTGGCTGATCCCAACAACGACTCCTCCATCCAGAGCTACGCCAATATTTACGACCAGAACTGGCTCATGAAGGGCAACATCATGATCGCCCCCGGCATCGAGCGCGTGGACACCGTAAAGACCGCAAACGGCTACGAGATGAAGAGCGTCTGGTGCCGGAACGACCTGAGCGACACCTCCATCCTGAAACTCTCCACCGCAACGGGCTATATCTACGGCTATGTGCAGGATGTGACGACCGGGATGTGGCAGTACATCATTCTGGACTTTGAAACCGGCGAGACGGTTTTCACGATGGATGTTTCCAACAAATACGGCTACAACAACATGGCCATTGGTATGTATGCCGGCAACAGCGGCAACGCGCTCTACTGCCCGACGGGCTATCTGGAACTGCTTCGTCTGCAGGACCGGTTTGTTTATCTGCCCGAAATGCCCTACCGCAAGGTCGATCTTGATCAGGCAGCAAGAAATGTCCTCTCGCAGGAACAGTTTGCGCAGGACGGCGGCGAAGGCACCGTTGCAAGTTGGCGCAACACTGTGACCGTCCGCAACGTACATCCCAACACCACGGTAGCTTTCCGCATGAATAACCTGTCCGGCAGCACCTCCGGTCTGACCCTCTACGCCTATGGCGTGGACGGCAAGCTGGCAAAGGTCGATCCTGCACTGTGGTCGATCACAGACGAGGACGGCAAGGCTGTAACGGAACTTACCGCCGGTACGCTCTATGAGCTGCGCGTGACCGTCGCCGATGGCGGCGCTCTTGACCTGAGCGAGACGGAAAAGGAAATTAGGCTCTCCGTTGTAATCGGAAAATAAACATAAAACGCCCGCCCACCGTGTCCAAATCTCCACGGTGAGCGGGCGTTCCGCTTCCTTTTGAAGGCAGACCGCAAAGCCTATCAAGATCAAAAGCAGGTTCAAAAGCTGGGAAACCAGCGTGGCGATGGCAGCACCGGTAACGCCCATAGCGGGGGCACCCAGCTTTCCGAAGATGAGCAGATAGTTCAGCCCGATGTTCGCCGCTACCGCGCCAAAACTTGCCCAAAAGGGGACAGCGGCGTGTTCCTTGCAGCGCAGCCATGCGGACAGGACGGTGCTGACCGCCATGGGCAGATAAGAGAACGCCACGATGCGGAAGTACCCCGCCCCCACACGGAGGATGGCGTCATCTGCCGTATAAAGTCCCAAGACCTGCGCCGGGAAGCCCCCTGCCGTCAGCAGAAACAGTGCTGCCAACACACCCCCGCAGACAAGGCTTACATCCAAACTGCGCCACGCCTCGGTGTACTCCTCCGCACCCAGAAACTGTGCGATCAGAATACCGGCAACCGTGCCGACTGCGCCGGACATCACGGAGAAAATAAGAGTGAAGTTACTGCACAGTCCCACGGCTGCAATACCGGCTTCGCCCAGCTGCCCAATCATGATCTGATCCACGATAGAAAAGGAGGCTTGCAGCATTCCCTGTAAGGTGACCGGAATGGCGATTTTGCAAAGGGTCCTCATAAAGTCTGACATGGCAGCCTCCTTGTGCTTTCCCGTTCCACCAGCTCCACCGGCAGAACGATGCCGGCATCGCAGGGGGGGCCGTCCCGCAGGGCTTCAAGGCGGCGGATGGCAGTCCTTGCCCGGAGCGCCGCATCCTGATGAATGGTGGTCAGAGCGGGAACGCTTTCCCGGCTTGCCAGTGTATCATCAAAGCCAATGATCTGCACATCCTCCGGGACGCGGATGCCCTGTCCCTGCAAAAATCGCATAAATTCCAGCGCATAGTGGTCGGACACCGCAAATACCGCCGTGATTTTTTCAGAAAAAAGGCGGGGAAGGTTCTCACTGTAAAACGCCATTCTCTCCCTTGCCGCAGCAGGGACCTGCCAGAATAAAGTTTCTCCCGGCGCAAAGGCGCTGCGGAAACCGTCTATCCGCTCCTTGTCCATTATACCGTATTTTATCAGTATATTCCACCGCTTTATGCAGTCACATGGGTGGCATTCTCTTTCACCGAGTTGATCGTATCCATCAGTTCACTCCCTGTTTTGCCATCAAACAGGCGGGTAAACAGGATGGGCTGGTCAAAGGGTGGTTTCATCAGCACCGCTTTGCTTTCCACATAACCGTTCTGCTCGATGTAATGAATGACCTTCTGCACGAATGCGATCTGCTTTGCATTCAGCGATTCGTCATTGATAAATTTTGAAAAGGCCTGCATGGCAGCATCGTGGTCCAGCTTTGCCACTTTACGCACCAGCAGACCAAAGGGTGTATCCCGAAACTCCCGGGCATAATCTTCTTTACTGCCCAGCTCGCTGGTAAAGATGTGTTCCAGCTCAATGTAATCGCCCTGCGAAAGCGGGATGTTCTGGGTCAGCTTGTGGATGGCCAGTGTATCGTTGCGGTGCTCCATGATGTAGCGGTTGACCCGCTCCCGGTACTCCCCGAAGTCATAACCGGAGTCCAGCGCCTTGCCCTCGGTCTGTTCCAGCACCGGGTCAGCAAGGGCAGTATAGATGGGTTTTTGTCCTTCCACACCGTCCACCAGAAACTTGACCAGCTCCCGCATCTCCTGCCGCATTTCCTCAAAGCGGAGCAGATCGTGCGAGGTCAAAAATTCGTCTGTCTGCACCTCCCGGATGAGGGGCAGCTTGGCCTGCACCTGCGGGATGGTGGCTTTCTGTTCCAGCAGAGCGGCGGTGTTTTTCAGCTGCCGCTGTGCCCGCGTCAGTCCGGGCAGACCTTCCAGCTCACAGAGCACCAGACCGTACACAAAATTATCGAACCGCTTGGCCGCTTCATCCTTGTCATCCAGCGAGATAAGCGGTGCAACTTCCCGCATCAGGGTGCCCTTGTCCGTTTCGGACAGGGCGGTGAACGCTTCCGGTTTCTGGTAGTGTTCCACGGCCTGTCGGTGCAGCCGCACGGATACCAGTTCCGGGTTCAGCGCTCCCACTTCGGCACGGCAGGTCTCCGTTAAGATCTTGCGCCAGTTCTGGTATTTTTCGTCCGCATAGGCTCCATCCTGCAGCGCGGCGGCGATCCGCACCTGCTTGCAGAAAATGCTCTCGGACAGGCTTTTGGTGTCCGCGCCCTCGTAGCCGTTGGATTTCTGACGGAAAAATTCAAAGTTGCCGCAGTAGTCGAAGATCAGAAAACGCCGTTTGCCCGTATATTCGCCGTCGATGGCATCCACGCAGGCAAGGGACGGGCAGAGCCGCGTACCACGGCCTATCATCTGCCAGAACTTCGTTTTGCTGCGCACTTTTTTGAAGAATACCAGATTCACGCACTCCGGCACATCGATGCCCGTGTCCATCATATCCACCGAGACCGCAATAAACGGCGGCTTATCCGGCTGTTTGAAATCGTCAATGATGGACTGCGCATAGGCATCGTCACAGACGACCCGCTGGATGAAGCCGGGATACTGCTGTTCCAGCTGCGGATACAGCTTGCAAAACCGCTCCCGGATGAACTCCGCATGGCGCTTGTTCTGGGCAAAGATGATGGTTTTGCCGATGCGGTCGCCGCCTGCCGTCTGGATGCCCCGTTCCATCAGGTCTTGCAGCACCGTGTCCACGGTGTTGGCGTTGAAGATGAACTTGTTCAGCTTTTCGGACGGGATGAAGGTGGGCAGGGTATCGTCCTCGGCAAAATCGTCCTCGTAGCGGGCCTTATCCTCCGGTGAAAGCTGGTCGTAGTGGATGCCCTCTTCTGTGAATTTCGTCTTGACCTCGTAGTTGTAGTAAGGCACCAGCACATGGTCGGTGTAGACCGCCGTGTCGTAATCGTAGGCGTAGGTGGGGATGCCGTGCTCCATCTCGAAAAAGTCGTAGGTGTTGCGGTCCACGTCGGTTTTCGGGGTGGCGGTCAGCCCCACCAGAATCGCATCGAAATAATCAAAAATGGCGCGGTATTTCTTGAAAATGCTGCGGTGGCTCTCGTCCACGATGATAAGGTCAAAGTGGGCGGGCGAAAACAACGGCACGCCGTCCTTGGTCTTGGCGTTGTCGATGGCGTTGAGCATGGTGGGATAGGTGGAAAACACGATGCGCGCGGCCTTATCGTCCTTAGAGGAGCACAGATTGCACAGCGACTGGTCGGGCAGATACTTTTTGAAGTCGTCCTTCGCCTGCTTGACCAGCGCGGTGCGGTCCGCCAGAAAGAGCACGTTGGTCACATGACCGCCCCGGCTCAGCACATCGGTCAGGCTGGATGCGGTGCGGGTCTTGCCCGTGCCAGTAGCCATGACCAGCATATTGCGCCGGAAGCCCTGCGTAATATGGGCGCAGACTGCCCGGATGGCGTTTTTCTGATAGTAGCGGTCGGTGATTTTATCGTCAATTTCGATGGTGTCCAGCGGCTTTTTCTCGGTGCGGCGGTTCATCAGCTTCTGCAAGTCGTCCTTGCAGAACACCCCGCTCACAGCACGCTGCGGGCCGCTCTGCTCATCCCAGAAATAGGTGGTGTAGCCGTTGGTGGTAAACAGCATCGGACGGCGGCCAAACTTCTGCTCCAGACAGTCTGCATAAAGCTGAGCCTGCTTGCGCCCGATGTTGGGGTCTTTGGTGCTGCGCTTGGCTTCAATGACCGCCAGCGGCAAGCCGTCCTTGCCCATCAGCACATAGTCCGCATAGCCCTTCTGCCCCAGCACGCCGTTCATGTTGTCCACTTCGTACTCGGTGCGCACATCGGCGTCCGGCCCGGTGAACTTCCACCCCATGGCCTTGAGGTCGATGTCGATGATCTTCTGCCGCGTCTCGGCCTCGGTCAGGTCGGCGGCAGTGAAACTGCGGCTCTGCTGGTTCTGCTGTTTGCTGGCCGTGTATGCCGCCGAAAGGCTCTCCACCTGCTTGCGCAAGGCTTCCAGTTCGGCATCTTTCTGGGTCAGCAGGCTTTCCTGCTCCCGGATCTTCTTTTCGTCCAGCGTTACCTTTTCGCCGGGGATGGCTGTCTCGTCAAAGGAGCGCTCCACATAGTCCGTGCCGTAGCAGTAATCCACCCACTGGATGAAGTCGAACAGCCCCCGCAGACTGAACACTGCATCCGCCGCCGACACGCTGTGCCCAGTATGTACCGCCAGATTACCCGCCTTCACGATGCTGGGCAGCACGCTCCACACATTGCGGTCCACTGCGAACCGGAAACTCGGCTCATGCAACAAGGATTGCAGGTTGTCCTTGTAGGGCATCGTGATGGTCTTGTCTGCCGCATACACCCACTTCACCGCCAGCTCCAACGCCTTCCGGCACCCCACCGCGCACATCGCCGGGGAGGTGGAGAACACTTTCTCGGCTTCGATGGCGGCAGAGGAAAAGAGGGAATATTCAGGCTTTGCGGCAAGATAGGAGAAGTTGGACATGGGAGGCTCCTTTCGGTTAATCAATTAAATAGCTATCATTCTCTGCCTGGTTCATATAGTAAGCTTTTAGGTCGACTATTTCTTTTCTCAGCTCTTCTGTCCAAAGCTCTGTAAGAAGTTTTTTCTGAAACCAGCACAATCTCAAATAGTTAACTGCCAAAAGAATTCGAGTAGTCATGTTAGGAATACCCAACGATATAACTTCCCAGTTTCTTAAAACTGACGCTTTATTTTCGTCAATGTTTTTTAATGTTTGCTCTTTTTCGGATTCGATATCAACTGCATCGTCATACTCCTGTTTATTATGATACAAATTATAGGCCAAATTATAAACCGCATCGTTTACCGCACCTAAATCTCCGGTAATTTTATTAAGAGCTTGTGCACACTGAGTAATTTCCTCAAAGGCCATCAGCTCTTCACCTTCTCCATAGGGCGTTATGCGCAAAGAGTCTGCTTCTTTTTCCATCCTAGATTTCAAAATGTTTATGTCATCCCAAACCGAGTGGTAGCTATAACCCTCCAATGTTCCAAAATACTCTTTTAACGAATCATTTAATACCCTCGTAAATCCTTCCAAATCATCCGGATCAAACATCGCACACAGACCACCTAGACTATGAACCTTATTTTTGATAAATCGCTGTTGGTCTGTCTCCGCTATATTCTCTGCATCCTTAGCAACAAATGCAAGAATAGTCGCTCCGTGCTCCGCCGCTTCATCGAATTCAATTTCCGTCATTGAACGCCCATCATAGTATTTGGAACCAAAGCGATACCCATATATGCCAATTACAATATTGGCATCTTTTACTTGGTCAACGCAAAAAGCTCCGCTTGATTTTTGACTTGCCGGAAATTCTTCCATTGCACTAATTTCAGCAGTTTTCCTTTCAGTCAAGCTTTCAATGGTATTTATTGCAACACGCCTGATATCTTTCAAGTCCTGATAAGTCGAGCTAATAAAAAACTTCATATTATCAATCAACTCCTTTATAATAAAGATTTACAGACAAGTGGCCTTGTTGATTTTGTCAAATCCATGGCAAAAATATTATGGTCAACATCAATATGTATCTGATTAGCAATGACTTTTTGATGTTCGGCGGAAACCTCTCCATGCATATAAAGAAGATTGCGAGTCGACTCAACAAAACGTCGCCAAACAGGAACCATTCGTATTGGTGCCCTATGTCGTAAAACAATCAGATGATTATTTATATCTCTTTGGAGCCACTGCATTATCAATTTCCACCATTTCTGATCAGTTTCGCCAATAGACATTCCATATACACAAATTATTCGACTGCGGTTAATAATTTGCGTAGCTCGATAATCATAATTCATTTTAATAATTTCATTTTGCCGTGGTTTCACAAGCTCATTCAAGACTGTTTCATCCTGAGAAAATGTTTCATTCTCAATTTCAGATGCATCGTTGACCCCCATAATCAAATCTTTATCGGTATATCCATGAACGTGTACAAGTTCTCCAATTTCGCCACTTATGGACGCTAGCGAATTGGGGGTGCTTTTCACTGCATCAATGCACTTATCCAAACAACAAGTATAATTAAAACTAATAAAATTGAAGGTTTTTCTATATGACTCTATAAGCGAGACTACAATGTCTTTATCGGCGGGGCGAATATCATAATAGCTTGAAAGAGCTTTTTTCATTCCACGAAGCATTTCCTCAGTTTTGCTATCATCAAAAGCGCTTTCTTCATTTTCGAGATATATTGAAAATTGACGAATAAAATCCTCAAATAGCTGCATATAGTCTTCAGCATTTTTACAACGGCTCGCATACTCTCCAAATGCGCTTTCAAAATCGGCCCATGTCTCAGGTTCTTTTAGTATATCAGATTTGAAATGCTGAAGCATTTCGCTATCTGATGATTTGCTTTGACAATAAACATCATAAAAGTCTTTATAGCCTGTTTTTAATCCAATTCCCAAATCGAAACCATTTCCAATTAAAAATGTCACATCCATTATCTCACCACTTCCAGCATTTTTCTCTCATTATACCGCACAATCTTTCAATAGTACAACACTTTACCCAAAATATTCCTGCATCAGTGCCTTTTTCATCAATTCCAGCTTTTCAAGGCCCTGCTGTACGGTCTGCTTCTGCTGGTCTACACGCTCCACAAAGGCGGCAAACTGATTTTGAAGGGAAAGTGGCGGAATTGGGACAACCAGTTGCGCTAATATTTGCTGATTTAAGTTTTGAATGTTTGCACCGCGTCCCGTCATTTTCTTACGCACAGAATCCGCTTTTAAAACCCTAAGCAAGTAGGAAACCGTAATTTTATTGCTGGTCAGTCTGTATCTAATGCAAAATCCACTATACGTAACAGGTATTTTTGCAGGGTAAATTGCCAAACACCGTCCAACTAATTCTTTATTTCCGTTAGAACGAACAAAGACAATATCTCCGTCCTGAAGCAAATATTCAGAGGTCGGCAATTCATTAAGAGAAATAAATGGTAGACTTCCGACATCTCTAATCGTTGAATGGTTCTTGAAATCGCCAACACCTAGGCAATGGATTTCTGTTCCACAATCGTCTCTATGAAAATTCATTCCATTTTTGCAATAACCCAAATCCAATAGATTTTCCGTTTTCCAACAATTTGGATTTTGCACTGGCTCCCCAAACATCTCCACAAATCGTGCCTTTACCAGCTCGTCCAGTTTAGCAAGCTGCTGCTTGCGGAGAGAAATCAACTGCTCTAACTTTTTGAATTTCTCTGCAATCTTCTTTTGTTGCTCAATGCTTGGCACGGGAATTTCTGCATTCATTAAGTCTTTTGTGCCTAGTCTTGGCATTTTTGCACCAGCGGTTTTCGATACTGCCCAAGTGACAAAACTATCTGACCGAAGAAAAGCTGCTAAATAATCTTTATTTAACACACTGGCATCAGGGCGAAGCGGAAGCAATTCGGATGTGGAAAATCCATCTTTTGGGGGGAGAACAACCTTGTTCAAATTAGGACGGAGCTTTGAATACAAAACATTTTCTGTGTCGAACTGAATAATTGAACCGTTTAAATCATCTTCACCCACATACTTATACTCTATCACTCGTCCCGTTTGTTGCTCCACCATATCAAGATTTAGAAGCCATGCACCTTGACGTTCGATGTTTTTGGTACTCGGCGAGACTTTGCAAACCTCTCCCAACTTCGCCATCACACCATCTCCTCCAACTCTGCCAACCCCTTGGTGATCTCCATTTCCAGCTCATGCAGGTCGGCAAGGATCTCCGTGGTCGAGGGATACTCCACCGGCACATACTCGGTTTCCTTGTACTTGTTGATGGACAGATCGTAGCCGTTGGCGGCGATTTCCTCTTTGGGCACAAAGAAGCTCTGCTCGGTGCGCTTGCGGTCAGCTTCCGCATCGAGGTTATGGAACCGGGCGATGATGTCCGGGATGTCATTTTCCTTTACTTCAATGCGCTTATCGTCCAGCGAAAAGCCGTCGGCTTTCATATCGTAGAACCACACCTTATCGGTACCGCCCGCGCCGGTCTTGGTAAACACCAGCACCGCCGTAGACACGCCTGCGTAGGGCTTGAACACACCGGAGGGCATGGAAATGACCGCCCGCAGCTGGTGGTTTTCAATCAGTTCCTTTCGGATGCTCTGGTGCGCCTTGCTGGAGCCGAACAGCACGCCGTCCGGTACGATGCAGGCGCAGCGGCCACCGGTTTTCAGCATCCGCAAAAAGAGCGCGAGGAACAGCAGCTCGGTCTTTTTTGTGTTGGTGACGGCTTTCAGGTCGTCATTGATGCTCTCGGCGTCCACGGTGCCCTTGAACGGCGGGTTCGCAAGGCAGACGGTATACTTGCTGCAAATGGAGTTTTGCTTCGACACGCTGTCCTTGTAGTCGATCTCCGGGTTCGTGATGGAGTGGAGCATCAGGTTCATGGCCGAAATGCGCAGCATGGTGCGGTCCATGTCAAAGCCCGTGAACATCGGGCCGGCAAAATGCTGCCACTGCTCCGGGGTCATGCTGTCCTCGTAGTGGGCGCGGAGGTACTGCGCGCTGGACACCAGAAAGCCCGCCGTGCCGCAGGCGGGGTCGCAGATGAAGTCGTCCGGCGTGGGCTGTACCAGTTCCACCATCATGTCACGGATGTGTTTGGGCGTGCGGAACTGGCCGTTCTGCCCTGCTGTTGCCAGCTTGCCCAGCATATACTCATACAGGTCGCCCTGCATATCAAGGTCGGCAATGTCGTGGGTGTAAAGATCCTCCAGCCCGGTGATGATCTTTTGCAGCACCTGCGGCGTGGGGATCAGGAACATGGCATCGTCCATGTACCGCGCAAAGGCGGTGTTGCCCTCATCCGGGCGGGTGGGGTCGTCTGCGATCTCCACCAGCTCGCCGTTTGCGTCAAAGTCCGGCAGACGGCCATACTTCATCTTTTTGATGGCAGGGAACACCCGCTGCTGCATGGTCAGGAAAATTTCGCGGGAATCTTTATCCTTGAAGCGGCTCCACCGCATAGATTGTCCTGCCGCGCTGGCCGGGAAGATGTGCTCCATCTTTTCGCCCGCCATGTTCTCAAAATCTTCGGTGGCAAGCTCTTTCTCGTCCAGTGACCGGATGAACATGAGATAGGTCAGCTGTTCAATGACGGTCAGTGGATTGGTGATGCCGCCTGCCCAGATGTCCGTCCAGATTTTGTCTACCTTATTTTTAATGGCTCCTGTTACCATGCGTTCCTCCTGAATGTTTGCCAATCGCAAACGCTTTGCATCTTGAATTTTTGGTGATAATATCACAATTTTATTATAGCAGTGTACAATTATATTTTCAATGTAGAGCGTTTAGCAGAAGTGCTTTCTTGATCGCAAGGCAAGAAGTTAGTGGAACGTTAAAACAGCAATTTGCGATATGCAATTCAACGCTGTTGCTGTTACATGAAGATGTTGAATTGCTATAAAACGGTAAAGTGAATTTTATCTGCTTTGCCGTTTTTTCTTTACATCTGGACTCCAACATGCCTTTGTGCTATTCAGCGATTCCATCGCGCAGCCTGCGCTCTGCTTACCAACTGATGATCTCCGGCGGTGATGTGAAAGCCGTACAGGGAACAACACCTGTGCAGGCTGCCCCGGTTGAAGCAGAGCCGACCATCTCCGTGTCGGCACTGTTGGAGCTTCTGAAGGACGCAGACCCTGCCGTAAAAGCGCAGCTCCGCCTGGCTCTGCTGACCTGAATTGCAAAAAATAGCACGAATTGCAGAGTAATTCACGGACTTACTCCATCTGACACGAAAAATGCGGACCGTGCAGAAACCGTGCAAACGGCGTATAAAAAGAAAATCCCACGAGGAATCTTACGATTCTTCGTGGGATTTTGGTGCGCTCGAGGGAACTCGAATCCCTGGCCCTCTGATTAAAAGAATCCAAGGTGCATCATTCGTCAAATTTTAAAAGTTCGAAGAAGCGCTATTTTTATCGTATCATCGTAAAACACGCCTTTGCACACACCGCATTATTTGCATACAGTGTAATGCTTTGCAACCGTTATCCAGCTATTCAGGTGTGCAAAAAGTGTGCAAAAATGTGCAGACGGGCAAAACAAAGCCCAATGGACAAATCAACCACCGGTTTTATGGCAGGGTTTAGGACATCCGAACAGACACCGTTTGATATAGAAATGAGGTTCACCATGAACAAACTGCTTTCCTGCCGCTTCAATATGGACACCAACCGGGTGGAAGCCCGGTTCGAGGATGGCACCACTCTTGCCATCGACTGCATCGCCGTGGAGGACGAGTACGGCAGCACCCCGGCACAGCGGGCAGAGCTGGACTGGCTGCTGTGGAACAAGCCATTGGAGTATGCACAGCTTGCGCTGGGTGGAGAGATAGAGCGTTATCTGTCGCTTGGCTGCGACCATGGCGGACTGGAAGATTGATTACTTCGAAAGGCCATTGCCATTTGAGTACCAATCGAATATACTATAAACAGGAGAGCGGACGTCATTCCGCTGGTGTGGCTGACACCTAAAATCCGATCTGATGCAAGACGTAAGGGCTTGAGGCTGGCGGGCAGCGATAAAACCCGAAAGCGATGCAGGACATAGGAGCCTGAGGTTGGCGGACAACGATAAAATCAGTCACAAGGGGCATCGGACAGCACCACGGTGTTGTAGATGCCCCTTTTATTTCTGCTCAACTCGCTACCGATAGCAGACCTATTCCATTATCTTCCATAAATTCAGTTTTTGTCAAGACTATCACAATTTCAAGATTTTTCAGATGTTTTGTTAATTTTTCTGATTTTAGGTGTATAATCAGTACAAACAAGAAACTGCACTCTCATGCATATTTCTGCAATCACCTTATCTGGAGGTCTAATATGGATTCTGAAAAGATTGCTACAAATCATGTTGAACTTGCCATAAGCAAAGCGGGTCACTTGGTTTCTCACATCAATTCCAATGATAAAGAGCCCTCATGGGATGGAGATGTAGAAGTCTATAAAAAGTCCGGCCACGTTCATGCAAAAGCTGACTTGATTTTAAAAGTACCCGTTCAGGTCAAAGGTCATATTAAACCAAATCTAAAGAAAAAGAGCATAAAGTATTCTATCCAATATTCTGATTTAAGAAACTATCTTTATGTTGGAGGAACCATCTTTTTTGTCGTGTATTTCGATAAGGAAGATGAGCATTATACTATATACTATGTTGGACTTCTTCCGTTCGACCTCAAAAAAATGCTCAAGGACTATAAAGGAGATTTCTCTAAATGCAAAAGCATTGAATTAAAAGTTTTTCCGACCAAAAAAGAAGATATCGATGATATCTTCCTTAATTTCGCGCATCACATGAATAGGCAACGCGCCGCTATCAATAGCGCGCTCTTATCCTTCGATTCAGACTTACCCACCAACACTATTTCTCTAGGCTATTCTACTAGTGCAGCAAAACATTACGATTTGCCCCTTGATTATTTTTTTGACCACGAAACTTACATTTATGCTGTTCTCCCTCAAAAAGTCGAACTGCCCATTGCTCATCTTGACCGTATTGAGTTATTTTCGTTTACACGAGATGCTCCTATCAGCATTGATTCTAAAGTTTATTTTGAGAGTTATACTGTCACACGTTCTAAATCATCTACGGTCATTCGTTTTGGTAAGGGAATACAGATGAGTTTCAGTACAGCGCAATCCTTGCCTACAAAATTCAATTTTACTTTATCCGGAACACTATCAGAGCGTATCAAAGATGCAGAGTTTATGGTTGCTGCCCTTTCTGCCCATCACTATGAAATCAATGGTGGAAAAATCGCTTTCAGTGAAGCTGATTGTGCCAATCTTCCTACACTTCAAAAAAAGCTTTCCTTTCTTCTAGATGTGAAAAAGACGCTAGAGGCAGTTCATGCAACAGCCGACCTCGACTGTTCTTCCCTTTCTGTCACAGACAATACTAATCTTAGCATCTTGAGAGCTGCACTAATCGACAAAGAACCAATCAAGATGTGTTCAAGCCAATCGCTTCTTCGAAGCTGCCATATTGCTAATCTAGAACTTCTTTTATGGGTTGTTCCGACTGAAGAAAATAGTGAATACCATAACATCTATGATTTTAACTATGTACCACTGATATATCGCGAGTTTGACAAAAATGATAAAGAATATCCATCCACTCACTTCGTCATGTTAAATAAAGATGCAATGTTGAAGTACTGCAATATCGACTATAACGCGCTACTTGATGCAGTTCAGCACGTTCCTTTTTCCGAAGATTATTCTCATTCGCTCAATACACTTCTTCTTGAAATGCTTAAAGCATACGATGAAAGTAAAAATAGTCGCATTGAGCTACTATCCACTGCGACTGCCCTCGCACTTTGGATTAAGGATTCTGATCCATATACAGAGCATCCTATTGCTATTCTCAACTATCTTCAGTCCGTCAAACGATCTCGCACACTGACTTCAACTGAACAAGCCGAAATTCTTTCTCTTATTGAAGCAACCCAAGACAATGAGTCTATTTATGTTGGTGCATATCTACTATTAGATAATCCTGTTGCGGCTAAAATTCACTTTGATAAGCTACCTGAAGAATCACAGAAGTTTTTTGAATCTTGCCCTATCTATCATTTTATGCCAAATGGACAACCTACCGTTTCTGCTCTGACAGAAGGGTAACAAGTGATGCCCACCCTCCCATGGCTTTTCCATGAGTGAGTGGGCATCGTTTTGTTAATTGGGATTTTTCGGCAAGCGGTCATATAGAATCACCGTATCCTGCGTTTCAATATGTACACGCTCTTTCTTCAGAAGCGTTCGAGAACGTTGGTTTGCACGGTAGTCACGGCCACTTTCTTCAAAAGCAGAGCAGCACAGAAAGTCACATACCGCATTGCCAGAGGGGGATTCCCGGATAATGAACACAAAGGCAGTTGGTTCAATCTGGCTGGAAATCAGGTAATCCGCTTTGATTTTGGTCACAAACGGATAGAACTGGGGCATATAGGAGAACAAATCGAACTCCTGCTCCAGTATTTCTTTTAGCCGCACCAGTGCCAGCAGACGCGGTTTCACATACTCCTGATAGAGTGTGCCTTTCTTTACTTTGTCGTATGTAATCTTATCAGACAGAATCATATCCACCGTCTTGCGTGGACTATACCGGGGCAAGGCGATGTCTTTCAGGTAGTGGAACCCAGCAAGGTGAGGGAAGTCCTCTGGTGAAAATGTCAGCTTGATCTCGTGCAATTCGCCCTTATAGCCGTAGGTGAAAACATAGTGGTACTCGGTCAGTTCTTTCCAGACTTCTGCTGCCCGATACAAAATATCCTGCTGTTCGTCCTGCACGTTTTCACCTTCCCTCAAAAAAATAGAAGCCCTGCCGAAAGGCAAGGCTCCTATTAAGCGTTTTCTTTCGATTCATCGAATCTATTCGGCTTGTGGTTATCGCTCAACCCACGGTCTGGCTCCACAATCGGCTGATACCGAACCAGTCCACTGCTTCATCGCCACCGATAGCTGGTCAATGCCGCTATCCTCTAGCTTTATTATACCACAAAAGGACGTAAGTGCAAGTAGTTAAACGCAAAAGAATGCTATTATCTTATCCCACCACAGTATATGTGAAACCCTATCAAAGATGTCAATTATGTGTTATTTGCCAACTGCAGCCATTGTCGAATTGGCAATGTGAAATTATTCCATTGGTCGGATTTTGCAAACAGGTTAATAATCTCTGATAAGCCTGTTTCATAAGTAAATCCCATACGTTCAATAGCAATATTTATATAGCCATGCTCATCATCAAGTACACCAATATCACGTAACACTTGTCGAGCTTCCGCATTAGCTGGTAAAATCTCTTCTGGCAATGCGAGTATTGCATTCCGAATATATGATTCCGGCTTTATATCGGTTGGCAAATCATATTGCAATATTGCCCGTAAAACTTGTTCTCGCTGCGGTTGATACGTTTGTCCTGTAAGAACTTCTTGTATTCTTCTAGTCTTTTCTTCTTCTGTTTTATAAACGTCACCATCTAATACGGCTATTGTTTTAGCATTTAATGTTCCGTTTAGTGCTTTTCCAGCTATTACGGTAAACGCATTGATTGCCGGGCCGAATCGGTATATTTCGACATTTCTTACGCATTCCTGATCACGGGCGATTTTAGAAATAATCGTCTGTGAAAGCAAGTCTTCTACATATATACTAATTGGCCGATTCTGAGTACCCGTAAGTTGCCAAATAGAATCTGTTGAAATTGATGTTTGAACTAACGTCATTTCTGGCGTTTGAACTAAATATCTGATATCAACATACTGAGTCAGTTCTGTCATCAACATCGAATGTGTTGTAAATACTATTTGGAGATTCCTGTTTGTAGCGATTTCAAACAATTTCTGAATCATTCGCTTTAGTGCATTTTCGTGTAAAAGAAGATCGACTTCATCAATTAATATTAATGAATATTTAGGACATGAATACACCTCATTTAATATTTTAAATACCCGCTGTTCACCCGCACCCATACTAAGCGCAGTGCAGTACCCACCAATATCTTGGCGCAATACCCCCAAATATGTTTTATTCTGCCGACCTACACATATAGCGAGTCTTTCATATTGAATATCTAAAACGAATTTGCAGCCTTTTAATACTTTTTGTGAAATGTCGCCAGTTTGTTCAGTAAGAGTTAAGGATTGAAAAGTTTTATTTTTATTATAGGGACAGATTATCAGTAGCCCAGTTTTTCATGCACCGCCTGTGTTACAAGGTCTGCATTCATATTACCCTTTGTTTCTTTGTAGTTATCCATCTTCAGGAAATAATTCAAATTTGCGTCAAACATATAAGTAGTTACGGCGTTGCCACCAAAGCCATTTTGAGCCGCTACATCTAAAGTGTAATTTCCATCGAACAGCTTATAAATAGCGTTAAATCGAACTGAAGCAGGATTCTTAAAATTACTCATAATCGGCAAAATATCGTTCACAAATTCCTTTTCATCTTTTGTCAACTGTTCATAAGCACTTTTGGGGACAACCTCAACCGCGCACTGGGCTGTCACCTCGTTATCTGTGGTTGCAATAATGGTAGTCTTTCCTTCAGACTGAGCTATCAGTTTTACTTCATCTACATTACGCACTTTTACGATAGTTTCATCTGCCGATGTCCATGTGATGCCGTAGTCGCTTGCATTCTGCGGGAGCAGGGTATATTTCACTGCAACGGTGTCACCATCTGTCACTTCGATAGTATCCGACGAGAAAATAATCTGTTCAATCGGGACAATCGACACATTAAACGTATATTCCCCAACTGATTTTCCGTTCTCTTTGATTGCAACTTTAGCTTTGCCGGGTGCTTTAGCAGTCACTGTGCCATCATCCGCAACCTCGACAATTTCAGCGTCTGCGCTTTCCCACGTCAAATTTTCTTTACCTTCTAATTTTTCATCTTCAATTTTGTATGTTTCGCCGTAGTTAATCTCCACACTTTTTGTGATTTTTCCGCACCCTGCAAGCAGTCCGGCACAAAGCACGATTGTTCCAATGGCTAAAAAAACACGCTGTTTCATTTTCCTGTGATTCCTTTCTCATTTGAATTTCTCGCCAACACCGGGTTCCTGTGATAGCAGAACGTCCGTATTCCAATTGTACGCTTTGCCTTCCCAATTGTCAACAAAACTATACGCTTTTGGATAATTTATTATCATCTTGTGTATAGTAAAGTAATTGCAGGGAGGCGAGAACATGATTTCGGACAACATCAAACGTCTAAGGGAAAATGCCGGACTTTCACAGTCTGCCCTTGCCCGAAAACTAGGAGTCACACGAGCCAGTGTCAACGCTTGGGAAATGGAACTCTCTGCACCAACGGCACAGTACCTTGTAGCCCTTGCACAGCTATTTCATACGACAACCGATGATATTTTAGGCCTTGAATCAGAAGAGCAGATTGTTCTCCGGGACATGAATGAGCAGGAGAAGCGGCTGGTTTACGACTTGGTTTCTTACATTGCAGCCCGAAAAGATACGGTGGACTTTTCTGGTAAATCTAGCAAAAATAGTCCATCTGAAAAGAATCACAGCACAAAAGGCTCTGCTGTCAAGAAAATTTGATATCAAGATATGAAAAAAGGCTGCTGCACTGGCATTTAACCGTGTGCAACAGCCTTCTATTCATTTTTAGATTGTAGCTGCCCCGCCGGGCAGTTATGTTTCACTGGTAAGAAAAGACACTCAGCAGCCCTTTTTCCTTTAGTGTGCTGACAGGAACAATCCGCATGCTCTTTTGGCATCTGTCAGTATAAGAGTAGAACTTCACAAACTTAAAGCAGTTTTCCAAAGAAATCTCATTTTCTTTCAGCTTGCGAAAATGTACCATGTACAAGTTCTTATTAGCAGGACTTACAAAAATCAAGAAGTCGCATTGTGAATAATGATAGTAGCCCTCTCGTGTTTCGGTCTGTCCTGTTTCCTTATCCTTTAGATAGAACACATCTTCAAAGGCAATGTTCTGTGTTTCGGCTAACCGGGTATCTAGCTTGACTTCAATTTTGCTTGTGCGTCCGTCTTTCTGCACAATAAAGTCAATGTCATTTTGGTAATTATCCTGTTCTTCGCTCACATCCTGTACCGTATAGCCCCTGTCTGTCAGATAGTCTTTTACAAGCTGCTCCGCCTGTTTTCCTTCCTTATTCTTCAAGACAAAGTAGCTACTGTGCATCTGGCTTACCTCCGCTTTGCTGTCTTTGTAATAGCAGTACGCCGCTTTTTCTGCAATCCATCCAGTGCAGCGTGGCTATCAAATCCTTCTCGCAAGTCGTTTGAATACAGGTTAGCATAATGCTGTGTCATGGTCAAGGTGCTGTGTCCTAACACCTTTTGCAGCTTGAACACATTACCGCCAGACATGCACCAGTTCTTTACAAAGGAGTGCCGCAATAGGTGAACACTGGTCTTTTCAACGCCACGGCTGCGATTGTAGCGGGCTTGACTGTGTTTCAGTGCATTTGTGGATAATGGCTCATCATAGAAGGAAGGGAACAGATACGCCGTTTCGTCTGCATCCTGCCGCCAAAGGGAAATATACTTCTTCAAACAGCTTGCCAGTGCCTCCGACATGGGCAGCAGTTGAACGTGTTTATTCTTTAGATGACGAAATGTAATCGTTCTGTCGTCAAAAGATACGTCCTGCATCTGCATTTCACAGACCGTTGCTTCTCGTGCCGCTGTTCCCAAAATAAAGTTGATGATAGCCCAACTGCGCCAGACAACAAAGCTGTCCTCACGTTTTGGCGGCTGAATCAGCGCACAAAGTTCTCCCTGCGTGTAAACGTCCTTGATGGTTTCTTGTGCCTTTACCATCTTGATTTTGAACGGTGCTATTTCGTCCTGCTCCATGCACCAGTAAAGGAACACTTTCACCGAACGGATATAATGGTTGACGCTGTTTGCGGTCATTCCGCTATCCGTCAAGTGGATAACATACCGTTTGAATCCTGCTTCATTCACGGCTGACTGCTCATCTGACAGGAACTTCAAAAACCGTGTAATATCATATCGATAGCCGTTCAACGTGGCTTCTGCTGTGCCAGAATACTTCTTATCGTCCAAAAAATCTTGCTTTAGATTATCAAATCGGGCTGCATTCTTCTGAATCTTCTTCATTTTTGTACCTCTGACCTCTAAAATTTTTGAAAAAATCATAGGTACAAGCTCAAAAAGCCCGTATAAAACAAAAAAAGGACGATAAACCGTTTAGTTCAACGATTTATCGTCCTTTTGGTGCGCTCGAGGGAACTCGAATCCCTGGCCCTCTGATTAAAAGTCAGATGCTCTACCGGCTGAGCTACGAGCGCATATTTCCGCAGTGAACATACTGCCGAATAATATTACCACAACTTGCGCAAAAATGCAAGGGTTCCCGGGCAAAAAGGCGCAAAAAGCTCCTGCATCGGTGTGGGCTTCCGCTTTTCATCCGCGCAGCAGATCGAAGATGCTCCGGTGTCGGCAGCGGAAGGGGCTTCATCCCGATAACTTCCTCTTTACAAACCCGGCAAGAATCGTTACAATCAAATCAAATCCGTCTGCAGTGCGCTGCGTTTTACTGCCCGGCAGTGTGCGCCCCGCCGCGCTGCACCCGCAAACTTTTTCCCGGCTTTGGCATTCTGCCGGGCCGCGCCGATACGTTTTTTGCAGGAGGTTTTTCCTATGAAGATCACTCGCCGTGCTGTTCTTCGCCTGACCGGTGCTGCTGCCGCTTCGCTGGCGCTTTCCAGCTGCAGTGCTTCCGGCAGTGCCATTCTGGGCAGCAATTTTTCCAGCTGGCTCCAGCAGACACTGGGCATCAGTTCTTCCGGCGCAGCTTCTTCTGCTGCATCCTCGGAGGCCATGGCTGCTTCCTCGCTGGCAGCAGGCGAGCAGCCCGCTGCCAGTCTTGCCGCACTGCCCGCTTACGATGCCGACCCGCTGACCGGTGAGGCCAAGCGCAGCAATGGCCGTATCGTGGGCGTGATGGTGAATAACATCTCCAACACCTCCCGTCAGAACGCCCGTCCGCAGCGCGGTCTTTCCTCTGCCGATCTGCTGATCGAGTGCAAGGTGGAGGGCGGCATCACCCGCTTCTGCGCGGTGTTCCACGATGCCGACTCCATCCCGGAGATCGGCCCGCTGCGCTCTGGCCGCGACCAGTTCCTGCAGCTGCTGATGCCCTATCAGGCGCTGTACTACCACGACGGTGAGAGCGCCGCCTGCACCAAATTCATCAACGTATACAACTATTCCGGCCTGAACATCGGCGGCAAGAGCTACTTTAATACTCCCACCCATCCGCATGTGGCTCACCGCGACAGCCGGGGCCGGGATGTGGCCTATGAACACACCGAGTTCACCTCCGGCAAGGAGATCCGGCAGGCCGCTTCCAACGCGGGCATCGGGCTGAAGTACGATTACGACACCACCTTCTTCCGCTTTGCGGACTACCGCACCGGCGCGGAGAACGCCATGCAGGGTGCAGCATCCGGCAGGACGGTCAGCATCACCCACTCGGACCACTACAAGACCAGCTTCCGCTATGATCCGCAGTCCCGCACCTATAAAATGCAGATGTACAGCCGCATCTCCGGCAAGTTTGAAAACACCGTGGACGAGCTGAACGCAAAGCAGCTGAGCTTTGACAGCCTGCTGGTCTGCTTTGCTCCCATCGAGCGCTATTCCGGCGACTCCGGCGATGTGCAGCAGGTAAGCTACATCTCCGGCGGCGATGCCTATTATTTCAGCCGCGGCGCTGTACAGCATGGCCGCTGGGAAAAGGCTTCGCCTGAGCATCCGCTGCTGGTCTACGACAAGACCGGTGCGCAGATGCTTTTCAACCGCGGCAAGACCTATCTTGCCATCGTGGACGACGACGAGTGGTCCAACTTCAGCTATCAGTAACGAGGGAACCGCATGAAACGCATCTGGAATCTGGCCCTTGGCACGGCGGTGCTGTGCACAGTCCTGCTGTGCGGGTGTGCGCTGTCCGGCCCCACTGCCCCGGACAGTGCAGCGCCCACCGACCCGCTGACCGGGCAGGAGCTGCAGTATCCCGGCGAACGCACCGCCGCCGTGGTGATCGACAACGCCGCTTCCAGCACCACACAGTGGGGCATTGGCAGCGCATCGGTGGTGCTGGAAGCCCTGACCGAGAGCGGCCAGCCCACCAGCCTGTGCTTGGCTTATCCTTCGGTATCGGCCATGCCAACCGTCGGCCCAGTGACCCTTGGGCAGGATCTTTACTGGCGGCTGCTCAGCGGGCAGGAAGTACTGCCCATCCAGCGGGGTGCAGGGCAGTTTGCCCGCAACTATCTGGATTATTATAACCTGCGGGCCGTGGACGCGCTGGAAGTGGGCCGCAATGCCTTTTCCTGCGATGATGTCTGGAGCGGTGCGCCGCTGTGGCATACCAGCGGCGGGGAGGTCGCTTCCGTGCTGGGCAGCCTGAACCTTTCCGGCGCATTGGGCGACCACGGCAGCAGCGCTTCCTCCTCGGCCAGCACTGCCGAGGACAGCTCTGCCATTTCCGCTCTGCCCGCCCTGCTGCCGCAGGCCAAAGAGCCCCGCCTGCCGGAGCCCGGTTCCCGGGATGCCGAACAGGTGCAGATCAACTTTGCGCCCCAAAGCACCACCGGCTTTGCCTACGATGCGGCCAGCGGCACCTACGGAATGCTCCGTGCAGACGGCACCGCCCAGCTGGATGCCAACACCGGCGCGCAGGCGCAATTCGACAATCTGCTGGTCCTTTATTCCGCTTCCAGCCTGCGGGACGACGGCACCACGCTGGACTACGACCTGTCCCTTGGTGGCGGTGTCTGGCTGAACGGCAGCCAGCTGTGGCACATCACATGGACGCAGGGCACAGACTCCACCTTTGCCTTTTACGATGCCGACGGCAGGCCGCTGACCATCCGCACCGGACACAGCTACATTGCGCTGGTCTCCAGCGTGACCGGGCAGGAGCTGACGGTATTGGATTCCGCCGGGCAGAATGTGCTGAATTGACAAAACAAAAAAGACCATCTGAGGCATTTTTAACTGCATCTCAGATGGTCTTTTATCTTTTATTCCGCTCAAGGACTTCTTCGGGAGCTGTCGAGCATATGCGAGACGGAAGGAGTTTACAGATCCACCACGCTGCCAACCTCGGCAGGAGAGGTGGGCACCACGCCCAGCACGGCACGGTCCGTGCTGCGGTTGACCGTAAAGGTCACGCTGCGGCCCGCCGCGAAATCCGGGTGAT
>OODT01000688.1_pt1 | contig 30435 bp, 20 predicted proteins | sample 1671841 | NCBI WGS metagenome assembly OODT01 (sample SAMN06348198, study PRJEB24527) | human gut metagenome | biome: human gut; feature: ankylosing spondylitis patient; material: feces | host: Homo sapiens | place: China | collected 2015-10 | reverse complement strand
GCTGAACGAATCTCAAAGACAGTGTTCATTGGACACCTCCCGCAAGTATAACATTTGTCATCAATTTTATTGTAGCAAACGTTATATCATACGTCAAGTATTACCGGCTTGCATTCTTTAATAATATAAGCGGAAAAGTGTAGTGATAATTCAAAGAATAAAGTGGTCCTATACAAACGGCACCTTTAAGATACATCTATGTCATAAAAATCCAAACACTTCCAAAGCAAATTTTTTTGTTTTATAAGCCCAAAATGGTCTTTCACAGTTGCATTAAAGCTAAATACTGCCGTCCTAGCATTGTGATTGAATACGAGTCTGTTCCAAACAGTTTTTTCAACTTTGGTACTTTTACATCTTTAGGCTTGCTTTTATGGCTTTCTCGCTCAACATCCTGCATGTATTTGACCATGCTTTCCATATTTTTATCGTTTATCTCTTCGTTTCTGCTCTGCAGCAATCCGTACCGACTCAATTTTTCCTTGACAAATCTGACTTGTGTATAATCTATCCCTGTATTTTCGCAGATGTCCTGAACGCTTTCTCCGCCATCACCCATATAACCAGCATAACACCTCAAAATTCTTATATCTAACTCATTGAGTTGCGCCAATGTCTTAAAAAATGTTAGTGAAAAGTCTTCATTAACTTCTGAGCCATTCAGTATGTTAGCATATCCATTGATGTTATATTCAATCTTTTTCTCTTGAATTTCATCAACGGTATTATCTAAAAGTGCTTCTGTTACATTTCTCAAGCATTTAGGATTGGTCTTTTGCAGTTCGCCAATCCTTACTTCTAGCTCATCTTGCCTCTTTAGCAAAGCTAGCAAAACACTGTTCACATTTCGTTCCAAACGGTTTTGGCGATATGACATCCTTATATTGTTTACCGTCGGGCAAACTGCACCAAGTATTCCACCTATAAGCGCACCTACGCTTTCGTTAACTAGTACTTCACCGACAGTTTTTGCAACGTCTGGAAGAAGTTGCTCAACCATTATTTTTTGACCTTCATCATCTACTGCCTGATAAAGGTCTGCTACTTTCTTTTTTTCCATAGAATAGCTCCTCTAGCATATGGTTAATCTTCTAATTTATAAAAATCCCCTTGCTCTACAATCCTTCTAAAAATCACTTTAGGGTTTTCACATAGCATATATTCACAAAACTTTTTCCTACCTAGTATTCTAACTAAATTTTTTTGCAAACTAAGTTTACTATTTTTATCATAATAGTAAATCCAAACATTTGCATTTTTCAGTTCAAAAAAAGGCAACAGAATGTCTTTATCAGTCAAGTCCAGCGAATGACCGTAAATATGGATTTGCAGCCTATTTTCGTCTTCATCCAAATCATCAACATTCTGATTTCTAAAGTAATCAATCCACTGCAAATAATTTAGACTTGTTTCACTTTTGTATTGATACCTTTGAAAAAACTTAAAGCACTCCAAAAACTTTTCATGTTTCTCTTCATTATAGAAGTCACTTCCTACTCCCATTACTATTTTAGAATCAGGATTTTCATCAATCATTCCATGAACAAAGCAAAACTTATCGGCATTGATTTGTTTCTGATAAGCCTTAAATAAAGTTGTCGTATAATTAAATGAAAGGAAAAAATCAACCTTAAAATTTTCGAAATACTGTTTTTTCTTAACTTCCGGAATTTTTGTTTTTGTCACCCATACAATATACTCTTTGAACAACTCAACAAAATCCATAGCCTGACTGAGTACATCCTTTTCCAACTCATCAAACCCGCTTTGCGTCCAAGGGCCTCTCCCACCTTCATACAAAACCATTTTCAAAAACAGGGAACATTCTGTCAATGTTCCCTTCTTTAAATATAACCTTTCTGTATAGCTTCCATCTTCATTTTTCTTTGAATGCTTTGCCAAGCAGTTCTCCAGTTCGCAAATTCCCTCAATAATCCTTCGCAGTTCGTTTTCGAAGTCTACCCATCCCGCTTCACGCTGTTGTTCAATATATTTGAATAGTACAGATTTTCTTATTCTATTATAAAGGACAGTTTTTTCATTATCTGCACCTTGAGTTTCCCATAAGTATTCATAAAACCCCTGGTGTTCTGCTATTTGATCAACATAATCCGAGTATTTTGTAGGCAATCCATGTGCCAAATCAAAACCATTTCCGATAATCAAAATGTTCATTTTCTACCCTTTAGCCTTACACATCATCCTACGCGTTGGTGAGAATATCTAGCCGCTTCCGAAGTCTTCTTTCGGAAATCATCTGCTTTCCAAATATAGAAGCATCTATGTCACAATTCCGGTTCAAGCCTATATTTCTTACTGCCTCCACAGCTGCTTCTCTCTGGCTCAAATGCCGCTTTCCAACGGTCAGGCAGTTTGCGCCATCCAGCGTGTCATACTGCTGGAACGCTCGATTGAAGTCCATCAGATCATGCAACCGGATAGGTTGATTCGTCTCATTGTCCACCAACAAACCCCAGTTTTCCCAATGGCGGTCGGTGTTGCCCACCAGATAATCCAGAATGTTCATCATATAGTATCCGTGGGCATCCAGTTCCAGAATTTTATCCAACGTGTTCCAATCATGGTTTGTGCAGTAGACATCGTAGGCTGCATACGTCACAAGGCTATATCGCTGCGAGGTCATAATTCTGCTGATGGAAACCGGCTTGTTCTCAAACATTCCCTGCTCATACAGAACCTGATGACAGTCAAAGCATCGGCAGATTTTACTTGCCAGCACTTCACGCTCGACTGCATCTTGTCCACCGTCTTTATAAAGATAGAAGCCTTCCTCTTTGCGCACCCACGCTTTAGGATAGCATCCGCCAGTGGACAAATCATTTGCCAAAAGATGGGCATTTGTCACAGCCATCTGATGCCCACGCAGTGCAATATCCACAAGAGCATTGCTTAAAGAGTGTGTGTAGAGATTGATATCCTCAAATCGGACAGTCTCTTTTTCTTCTTTTACCCAGAACACATCCAGCAGAGACAGGCAATGGTACGAAAGCGCAATCTGTGCACGCTCCCGATCCGTAACACTCTGGGATGCGCCAATGCTGTTCAGGATTTCCTTTGCATAAGTGCGGTCACGTGGTATCAGCCGAGATGCACACCATGAATGGAAGCTAATCACATTATTGATTCGAGTATCAAAGTCATTCGATTCTTTCAGCACCAGACCATAGGGCATGAAATCTTCAAAATAAATTTTGCACTCACCAGCCGTGCTCACCTGTGCTACACATTTTTCCGTGTGCATAATGTAGTAGGCTGTCGCTTTGCCCATCGCCTCCACCACCTTATTTGACTGATGCACGTTTTCTTTTCTACCATTGTACCTTCTTTTATGTTCCAAAACAAGATGTAAAAAAGCTCTTGATCCTTAATATAGAGGCCAAGAGCTTTTTTATCCGATTATCTTTGTCTGTTCCCGAGCTTTAGCTCAATCATTAGATTTCATCCAAGCCATACTTGTGTCTTTTCCCTCCACAGCATTGCACATAAATGCCATATCGACTTATCTTGGCTTCGAGAGAGCAGCCGCATCTGGGACAAAGCATTCCGTTTTTATTGCCCTTATGATAAAAATACTCTTCTACGAATTCCGTTTCGACAAATTCTGTATGCTTGCAGGACGGATAGCCAGAACAGCTCAAAAAATACTTTTGATTTCTGGACTTTTTCAGCTGCATAGGTTTTCCGCAGACAGGGCACTTTTTGTGTGCAAGGACATAATCCGATAACTTATCCGTTATCAAGTTTCCCTGTGCATCCTTTTCAACGGTTTTGGCTTGATCCATCACCTGACTCATTTCCAGTAATCCGTAAAGGATCTTTGCTGTGTGCGTTCCCCAAAAACGAATACATGGACGATTGTTAATAGCGCTTGTCCTGCCTTCTATTTTGAAGCACGCTGCAGATTCTGGCATGCCAAACCATGTTACAGTCTTGTCGATTAATGCAATCGGATCTGTCAGATAGTGATTTTCTACCGCAAAATACTTTAACGTCGGATGGAGGTTCTTCTTCGATTCGGCTCGAACAAATACTTTTACTCCACGGCTTTGAGCTTCTGCAAGAGCCTGTGCAATTCTAGTGGTATTTATATCCGAGTTTGCCGGAGAATCCGGAATGTCAATCCGGACCTCACGCCTTGCAGTAGCCAAATCCTTAATGAATTCATCCACTTGATTTTCTTTTTCCACAAAATCAAAATAGTATTTTTCAAGGTCGTCATTCGGGCGAATTATTTCCGGAATCATGGGAGCTGTCGCGCGATAGCTTTTCAGCATTTGCATGAACATCAGATTTTCTGACATTCCTTTATTTCTCATGAACGATCCATTTGCTACGCAAATAAACTTCCCCTTTGATCGCGTCATGGCAACGTTAAAAAGTCTGTCAGCATAACGTCCAGCAGTTGATGCGATCAATGCCCCTGGGAAAGGAAGTCGATAGCAGTCAACTGCATCGTATACAATAACGTCCTCTTCAGAACCTTGGAACTGATGTACCGTCGCACATTTTATGGCATGCGGAAGCGCTTCCAGCTCATTGACGTCACGCACCATTGCATGTAGAAGCCGTGATTGTGCATGATAAGGAGTAATAATACCAACTTCCTGCGTCTGTGCTGCCTTTAACGCCAGCGAAAATGTCACAAATGCGCTCAGAACGTTTGCATGAGAGTCGTCGCTGCTTTTAATACAGGTTGACATTGTTCCACTCAGATCAACAAACTCCATTGCACGTCCCGCGAATGGCTCTGCCATCACAGTTTTTTCTCGTTTTTCGGTCATTCCGTTCGCAGATTTCAGCAAACCATTGTATATAGATCTGCCCGCAAAATCCGCAATTTCCGGATGCATACGATACTGCGTATCCAAGAGGCACAGCCATTTGTGATTGCTGCCTTGATCTACCGCCTGTGTGATTCCGCAATACTGAAAAATATCCGCATTCAGTGGTGACTCTTTGCTACTCTGGACAATAGGCGGAAGCTGTCGGAAATCGCCCATGCAGACAAAATTCTTTCGTGCAAGTTTAGCAGCATATGCTATCTGGGGTATCGTTGCCATACTTGCTTCATCAAAAATCACAACGTCAAAAGCACCATTACGAATTTCCTTATCAACAATGGCCTTTGAAACCGTCGTCGCTACAAATTTCGCATTCCTCACGCACTGACTTTCCGCTGCTCTGAGTTCCCGTCGAATCTCGTTGAGTTCTTTCTCCACCTGAATCAGTTTTGGATCATTTTTCTCCAAGCGCTTCTTTTCCGCTTGAAGCTGCGTTCTCCTTTTTAGCAGATCCTGATAATTATTGATTGCTAAATTGTATGAGGAGAGATAGGGATGCTCTGATATTCTCTTATCCTTCGGAAAACCATACCGGACGAGCTGTCCGGGGAAAACGTCATTTTTCAACGACGTCACACGAAGAATTGCACCATCAACGGAAACGTTGCTGTAGGACAACATAAGAACACGTTCGCCCTTGTCAATGTGAGCCCACGCAATTTTTGCAAGTGTTTGAGTCTTTCCTGTTCCCGGAGGTCCCCAAACAAATGTTATCGGTTGCTCCAGTGACATTCTTACCGCTGTCTCCTGCCCCTTGGCAATATCCGAATTGCGATAGTCGATCTCTTTCAACCCATTACAGATTAGGTCCTGTGCAATTTCCGATGGTTCAAGAGACAGATCCATAAGGCGCTCTGATACAGATTGGAGCAAATAGCAAGCCTCCGCAGAAATATTCAGCATTTCAACCTCTGCGCCCAAATCAAGTTCACTGATCAGATAGACTGAAAACGCTTCACAATTCAGGATCTTGCCTGAAATTTGCGATTGTCCCTTCCAAATTGTAACTGGCGTTCCTTCAGGATAATTAAGCTCATCTTCCGATTCAAGAAGGTACACAAATTGCCCGTTGTCTCGTCCGATTCGCTTACCTTCCTGAAGAAGGATATGCTTTCCACCTGTCATTCGAATGAAGGAGATTTCTGCGCTTAAAGCCATCCTGTACGCCTGACAAAAATCAGCCACGGAGGCAAACGGTTTTATCTGAACACTTTTGTCTTTTTCCTGACGACGGTTTGACGAAATCGACGTTTGAAGTTCATTGATTCGCTGTTTTCTCTCAGCCGTCTCAGCGTGTTCGTGTTGGCTTACCACTTCCTGAACATCTTCTTTCAGGTCAGTATCCAAAATTTTGAGATACGTCTGAAAGCAACCAGGATAGCTAAACATTTTAGCTCCATCACGAAAAGTCACAACGATCGTAGTTTTCTTTTGCTCTGTAATAACTCCATCACCAAAGCTTCGATGATGCACACGCTTTCCTGTCAGATCCATTTCATCCAGCCTTTCCTTGCCTTGTCCATTATCAGGGCTTTTTCTGTTGCCCTGTCTAATTTTACAAAACAAGATATACGATAAGCGTCTCTTCTACTTACTTTTTTATCCGCAAATAGTATTTTTCAAGGCTCTTATCGCAGACATCCACAATATGCAGCCAATCTTCCCGTGTAAGCTTGCGGAAGATGATCGGGTTTACCTCGATAGTCTCCACGTCCTTGCAGCGCATCAAGAATCGCATATCCTCAAAGCGCTTGAAGGGATTGGAGAGGATGTTCTTCTCCACATCTTTCCGGGTATAGCCACCCTTCTGATAAATGCTGGTGGATTTCTCTGCGATCATCCCGTGCGCCTTGCGGTCCTCGTAGAAGTCGATGAAGTAGTCCACCACATCCGGCAGGGCAACTCTGCCGCTGCTGTCCATGTACTCATAGATTGCTTTGAGCAGCACCGGCTTGTAGGAATAGCTCATGTCCATCGTTTCGGTAAATTTCATGAACTTGTCCGCCATATTCTGCGGCGTAATGAGATCCCAGCCATACTGTTTCGCAATGTTGCGGATGCTTTCCTCCCGGAAATAGTGGAACATTCGCTTATCACCAAAGGGAATCGAAAGGTCCGATTTGACTTTTCCGTCCTTAATGTAGCGTTCCACCGTCTCGGACTGTACATCCACCATCCGGACGAACTCGATCTGCGAGATCATATCCTTGACGCTGTTCTGCCAATTGAAAAGGTCGATGATCTCATAGTCAGACACATCGATCGGCACATCCAACCATGCTTCGGGCTTTTCACCCTGAAACAACATATCCTGATCCAGCTTGCGCTTGTTCTCCGGCGCCAGCACATACGCCATGGGCTGATATTTTGCAATGTCCAGCACCCGGTGCAGGCTGTAGGGCATATTGAACATATTAGCGTTGTCCACAAAGTCAACCACCAGCAGATCCTCTTTGCCCGGGCAGCGGCGTGTACCACGACCAAGCTGCTGCAAATAAATCGTTTTGGACATGGTCGGGCGCGCCATGAACAGTACCGTGGTATGCGGGCTGTCCCAGCCTTCGTTCAGAAGGTCGCAGGCGCAAAGAACATTGGTCGAGCCGGTTTCATAGTCCTTCAGAATCTTTTCTCGAACCTCCACACGATCCCGCCCGGAAACTGCTTCTGCCTTCACGCCGCTATCTCGCAGCAACTTTGCAATTTCGGCTGCATGGTCTACGCTGGCACAGAAAATTACTGTCTTTTTGCCGTTGACGTACTTTAAATATGTATCAACGATCAACTGATTCCGTTCCGGGATGAACAGCTTGCTTTCCAGATCCTGCGAATTGTATTTGATGCCGTTGATCCGCACATCGGTCAGGTCGATGTTGGTCTTGACCCGGATACAGCGAATCGGCACCAGAACGCCACGCTCCACGGCAGTCTTGAGATCCATTTTGTGGGCAACATTCTGGAACAGCTCCAGCATATCTTCGCCATCGCTGCGTTCCGGGGTAGCGGTCAAACCCAAAATAAACTTCGGGTGGAAGTAGGTGAAAATCTTCTGGTAGGTGTTGGCTGCCGCATGGTGACATTCGTCCACAATCAGGTAGTCAAAATCTGTAGGCGAGAACTTTTCCAGATCCTTGGGATACTCTGCACCGTTGCAAAAATGACCGTCTGGCTCATATCCTTCTGACTTCCGGTATATTCCCCCAGTGTAGCCTCCGGCCACACTTTCGCAAACGTATCCTTAGCCTGTGAAGCCAGCTTCAGGGCATTGACCAGAAAGAGCGTTCGTCCGCCCACAGCTTTTGCATCTGTGGCGGCTGTGATTGTTTTTCCGACACCGGTTGCATGGTACAGCAGCGCGATAGTTTTACCATCCTCACGCATCTTCTTCAGATTGTCGATGGCTTCCTGCTGGTAATCTCGCAACTCTATCGTCTGTCCCATCTGCACGGCAGGTCTGCTTCAAATGCCTTGAACATGGGGCTGGTGCCCAAGAAAGTAATCAGCTCGTCCTTGACCTTTTCCGGTTGCTTTTCCAACTGGCTGTAGATCCAACGGTATACTTTCCAGTTGTCATAGATCAAGCTGTTCTGCTTTAGGAGGTCATCAGCGTATTTATTTTCGGACACCTTGCTAGGGTTGTGGTAGGTCTCACCGTCAATCTCGATTGCAATTTTGGATTCAGGCGATTCCAGCGCAAAGTCGATATAGCGATGCCGTCCATAGATGTCCACGCAGGGGTACTGAACCTGCAAATTTTCGGTTTTTTCCGGTCCAAAAGCCTCACAGAAGAGCTGCACAAACAGCTCCTCCGCACGGCTGTTGACACTGGTTGCTTTCATTGGCTCCATGGTGGCCTCCTAAATTCAGACATGCTTTATTCTCACAGATTATAGTAGTGCTCCACCAAAGTCCTGAATTACGAGATCACTGTCACGACCGGAAATCGATTTGCCAGTTGCTTTTTCAATCTCATTCAAAATAGCAGTTGCACGCTTGATGAAGAAATCATCAAACCGATCCGCGCGGATATCGCCCGTATCGATCAAATGTGTCTTAAGATAGCCATCCAGTATATCTGGTTCTACTTGACCTTTCTTCTCAATCTTGGTCAGATATTGGCTTGGTGCTACTCCGCCAATTTCACGGTTTGTAGAATATGTAATAGGTGTCTTATTCACAACAGAATTCCATTTTGCACGCGGCAGACCTTTTTTCTCACAATAATCTCGTGGAAATATATGGTGAATATCTATGCTCTCTGCTTTATAAACCGTAAAGTCCATTTCACGACCACTGATAAAATCTTTGCACTGATTCTTCAAGATCCGTGCCATAATGCCTTTATAGGCGGCACTCAATCTTGATTGCAAGGATAGCAAGCGCACCGGATTAAAATAAAATTCCTGCACCGTTTTAGGAGTTTTACACGCATCTTCCAACCACGCCATTACTCCCACCACATCGTACACATAGCGTGTTTCATTTGCGCTTCCATACATTTCGCCAAAGACACCGCACCAATACCATTGTTTTATTTTATCTTTTACGCTCGTTGTTTTGATGCTGTTATGATCTGCCAGCAACGTGCAAAGAACTGCAAGTGGAATCAACTGCGTCGTATATGGCAGGTCTTTACTAGAAAAGATCCGTTCTTCCTGTAATATTTTTTCCGCTTCCACAAATCCTTCCGTCAAATCATCTGCATAGCGCTGGTATTCCGCCAGCGTCAGATTCAGCACATCTTTCTTTTTGCAACTCACGGTCCCGCCTTTTTTATACGAAGATAACAGAGTACAAGCCGTCAGGAAATCCGTCGCAGAGGTCACTGAAAGAATGTCGTCACTGAAATATTTTTTCTGTCTTTCTTCCCAATCCTTGCGTAGTTCAAAATTATCCATTGCAAAAATGGCAGTAACCAGCTCAAATACAGTAAGCGACACCCCACCTGTATTGACATTTTCGAAGACCTGACAAACTGCCTCCTTGGGGGTATCCTTGTCCAATGTAATCACTGGAATCGTATACTGCCCCAACGGAACAATTACTTTGGAGAGAAAGTCCATATACAATTTTGCAGCATTTGAATCGTACTGATGATATTGCATATAGTCCATTTGCCACTTGCTGTATTTGCTCGGATCAAGAATAATGTTTAGCGGGAACACGTTCTGAGCGTATTCCTGAGATGCCGACGAAAGATCCAGCTCAACCTTTCGACCAAAATCTGAAGTTATTTTCCGATCCTTAGGAACCGAAATAATCGAATCCACCCGGTCAATCGTGCTGTTAACAGCTTTGACCATATCAATATAGTAAAAGCGTTCTATTTCTTGCCCTTTGTCTGTTCTTGTTCCAACTGCTTTCTCACTAAAAAGTGAAGAATAGACAGATGTCAGTCTTTGTTGTCCATCCAGAATAAGTTCATCAGGTATCACCTTGTCTGCAGAAGGCACCCCTTCAACAACTCGTGATTTGAAGTGAATACTCTCATTACCGTATTCCAGAAACATTGCTGCACCGACAGGATAACCATTTGTAATACTTGCAATCAGTGCTTTTATCCTACCATCATCCCATACCCAGCCTCTTTGAAAATCAGGAAGTTGCGTTTTTCCTGTATGGATTGTGGCCATCAGGTCTGTGATTTTTCTATCATTCGTTTTCATAGAGCACGCCTTTCTTCACTCCACACCAAGTGCTTTAAACACCGCATCCTCTGCGCTGCTGTAGAAGATCAGATTGAAGCTACCCACCAATTCCGGTGGAACAGTCCCCAGATCAACGGCACTTGAAATCGGCAGCAATACTTTCTTTGCACCGCTATCGAGGCAGACCTGCAGGCTGTTTGCAAGCTCATCTACCTTCAAGATTGTTCCACTGATACTAATTTCACCCAGAACAGCAAGGGTACTGACTGTTGGCCGTCCAAGCGCAATACTGCACAGCGCAATCAGCGTAGGCAATGCTAATTTTCCTGTCATACCAATGCCCTGAAGATCCTGATAGTTGATGATGTAGTCCTTAGATGCCGTGCTGATACCGCCGCTGATGCGGTTTCCATTTGCTTTCAGGAAGTTGAAGGCCGTGTTGGTGGATTCTCTGCAGTCACGGTCGCTGCCAAGACCGGTGCGTTCAAACTTTCCGCTGCCCGGCAACATCTGGCTTTCCAACCGGAACACACCGATCATGCCGCTTTTTCCACGCGAAACAGTGTAGATCTGTCCCGGATTGCACATTCCATCCGGGATCAGCTTACCGCCACCCTGCTCGGGAACCGACACAAACTTTTCTTCAAAGGTATCCAGATCAATGTAGCTGAAATTCACATCATAGAATTCCATACCACCCAGCTTTTTCAGTTGCTCTTTCACACGACGGCGCATTTCCAGTGCAAAGACAAGGATCTCCTCCAGTTGCTCTTTGGTAAACTCACCGTCCGGGTACAGCAGCTTTACATAGCCGCCTACGATCTTACGCACTGCGATCGTATCACGCTGATTCAGATTTTTACCAAGGCGGAAATACTTATCTAGTGCATCGCCGTACTGCTCCTTACGCAGTTCCCGGATAAATTCAGCAAGATAATCCGTGATGAAGCCGTAGTCGTTGGTGAAATGCTCCGGGCGGAATTTAGGGATTTCCCAGCCGGGAATGTAACAATGCAAGCGATCCAAAAATGCAGTGTCTGTTCCCATTTCAGGTGGGAACGGATCAAACAGGCTAGAGGTTTTCAGCAGTACATCTACGCTCTGGTTGATGTTGCCCACAAAAACCATCGAGGCCGAGGCTGCTTTTTCCTCCTTGCCACGGGCAAAGGACCCGGATGCCATATAGTCCTTCATGATCTGGATGCCGTCTTTGTCCTTGAACTTGATACCAGCAACCTCATCAAAAGCCACGCAGTCCCACAGACCCACTAAACCAACGGTCTTTCGTCCCATGTTGTAGAACAGGTTTGCCACAGTCGTTTGTCCACCGGACACCAGAATGCTGTTAGGGCTGATTTCTTTATAGATGTGGGATTTACCGGTGCTGCGGGGTCCAAGCTCGCAGAGGTTGAAGTTGTTTTCCACCAGCGGCAGCATACGTGCCAACAGGAGCCATTTCTCCCGCTGGTTCAACTGCTCCGGCTCATAACCGCAAGAGCGCAGCATGACATCCATCCACTCGTCCTGCGTGAAGGCTTTACGCCCGGTGCGTACTTCCTCAATATCGATATGAGGCATCTGGATGGGGGTCAGCTTGCGAATGCTGATAGGCGAAACATCCTTCTGCTTTTTCTGCCGGGGTTCGCTGTCAAGATCTTCCATACCAAAGCTGCTGTCACCTTCGGATTCATATTCCAGTTGAACGATGCACCAGATGCCGCCGCAGAGCAAACGGTCATATTTTTCCGGGTAGTCGTCCGTAATGGGCACATTGGAGAGCCCCAGATTGGAAAACTCTGCAAAGAAGCAGTCTTTCTTGATATCCAGATGCACGGTCACCATATCGATAATGGTGTGGCTGCCCTTTTTCCGCAGCTGCGAAAGAATCTTTTGTGCTTCATCCGGTCGGACAAAGTTGTCCGCCAGAATGTGCTTTACATTCTGCACACCTTTTTCAATAATAGCTTCGTCATCTGAACTACAGTACTGGCCTAATAAAAACTCCAGCACATAAACCGGGACATTCGCACCTTCCTTGATCTTTTTAGTCAGATCCTTGCGAACGATCTTTCCATCAAAATTCTGCCGTAATTTTTCCTTGATTGCGTCTCGACGGCAGCTATTTTCCGCATTCGGCTCCATTTATAGTCCTCCTGCTCCCATCAGTTAAAAAAATCGAATTCATCAATCGCAAATGCAATATCAATCTGGAACTGTTCCCGCTGCTGCATCTGCTGACCCTGCTCATCCGCAATCACCAGATAATAGGTTGCTGTATTGCTGAACTTCATCGATTTGAGGTTGAAGTTGCAATGGAACGTACGATCTGCGCCGTTCTCACTGGTTTTGTCCGCAATAATCTTCTGGGTATCGCTGACAGGCTTTCCGTATTCATCCGTAAACCACACCAGATAAGTAGCAGCCTCACGGTTTGCACTTACCGCATCTTTCTGGTAGAAATCCAGTGAAAAGATCATATTGCTGATCTTCCGACTGGAAGAAAGCAAACTCACTGTTACGGGGAGTGTATCATACTTCTGCTTATTGCGCCGATATTCCATAGAGCCGTTGCGCAGATAATGATATTCGATCACCGGAACCGTCATTTCCTGCAGGCTGATACCGCCATGCACAAAATTCAGCCCGCCACCATTCATCTTGATGCGAATACCTTCCCGTGGAGCAAATCCAGTGTATTCCGTTTTTCCGTCCAGGAATTTTACAGGAAGCAAATACTGCGGATCCGCCTCCTTCTGCATGATTGCATAGCGTCTGCCATATTCCACTTCCATATCATGGAAGCTGGTTTTATCCACTTTGTCATCCTCGGTCAGCGGACTGTAAGTGTACAGGAAGCCATGATCTGCCGTAATCAAAATGTTCGCCCCGCCGAAATCATTGACGATAATGCGCACCATATTCTTCAGTTCACTGATAGCCCTATCGCATGCCGGGAACACAGAGGTGTCCGAAGTATGGCTTGCTTCGTCAATGGTATCATGGTAGATATAGACTACATCCATACCCTTGACCAGTGCCGCACGCTCTGCACGTTTCATCCCGATGATGTTCTTATACTGCAACGCCACGCTGGCCGGATTTACACCTTTCAGGACCTTATCCCGGTTCGTGCTTGCGGTAGACTGCCCATCGACCAGAATATTCAGTACCTCATTTTTCAGTTCAGCCGTCAACGCCTTATGTGGGAGCAGTGCCGCCATGCCAAATTTCGTGATAGACGGGAAGATGCCCTGCATACTGCCGAGTTTCACATTGCTCTGCGTTTCTCTGCGCAGTTCATCTGCCAGTGATGCCGCCACCTCGTAGCGCATAGCATCCGAGATAATCACGAACACGCGGCTGTCTGCCGGACGGATGTGCTCATTGTAGAAATCCGACTGCTGCGGAATTTCCAATACGCGGCCATGCTCTGCCATCTCATCAGCACATACATCCGACCAGTTTTTGCCGAGGCCTCCCAGAAACCAGTAGGAGTACAGCCCCTCTACCTTATCTACAACATGCTTGAACAGGTCGTCCAGTTTGATATTGGAGGTTTCCAGACTTCTCTGGAAGCTCAGATGGAACAGTCGATAATAGGTGTCCATCCTGTAATAGTCCTCCGCATATTCTTTCCAGACCTGCTTTGCATCCGGGGTATGGAACCCTGCGGAGTGCTCTTTGAAGAACTCCTGCATGTTGGCCACTTGCAGCAGACCCTCGTAGAAATTGCGGAAGTACTCGTACCAGACACAGGTGCGACGTTTTTCCACCGTCTTTGTGATCACATCCACATCAATGATATGGTCACTGATCTCCGTCATCAGCTTGCTCAGGATGATCTCGTTGATGCACGGGAAACACTCCGTTGTCGCCAGATCATCAACCGTCAGTTTTTCCAGCCTCTGCGGCAGATGTGCTTCATCTTCCACATAGCGGGCCACGTCATAAAGCTGCTGCAGATCATCACTGTGCAGCCACTCCGACACCAGCTCGTAGCAGTACGCCTGATGCGGAATGGAAAGGAACTTTTCCAACCCTGCCAGAAATTCCGGGCGCAGTGTGCGCGTAGAAGCTGTCAACAGAAGATGAATTGCCAGCTGCCCAAGATCCGGCTCTTCCTCTGCATAGCCACAGCCCTGCCGAACCATTGCCCAGAAAGCTTCTTCTGCACTATAATCCACAAAACTCTGATAGATTGGATTCTGCGTTTTATCCAACCCACCACGAAGCACGTTCAGCAAGATTTCATTGGGCTGTGCTTTTTTCATACCGCAGAGCGCCGCCATCACGGCCATGTGCAGCTGTGCCGGAGTGGCAGGTATCTTATCCTGTGCCATGATTTTGGCACGACGAGCCTGTGCACCAAAAAACTTCCGGTAGTGCTTCACCAGCTTGCGCATAGAGGGATTGTCCACGATATCCAGTTCCTGCATCCAGTTGGAAACAGCATCCGTCCGGTAGCTTTCGCTGTATAGTTCAATATCCAACAGCCAGTCATCCTCCTGCCGCTCGTAGGAAATGGGACAGTAGACAACATAGTTGCTCGTCAGGTCATCCACCGACAGCATTTTTTTGACCGCAAAGGTATTGCTGCCGGTCAGTGTGACCAGCTTAGCATTTTCAAGCCGGATCTCATCCAGCTTGTCCGCATACTCCTTTTCTTCATCGTGCCAGAAGATGATCCGGCGCTCATAAAATTCCGGCAGCGGTGCCGCGAACCGGCGGTTGAGGTCTAGTACAATTTTATCGGTTTCCACAGTATATCCTCATTCTTCATTCATGGTGCTATTTTGTACAGGCGTGATTGGAAATGCCTTGTATGTATCGTGTTCATTCCATTCCTGAATAGACAGCACATCAAAGGCAGAAATTATATTGTCCTGTATCTCCGGGAGATTTTGCAACCCGAACGGCAGCATTCTCGTTGCCATGTTACGGATCCATCTTCTTGACACAGCATCTCCATCCGGGTATTCCAGAATATAGATGTAGTGAAACGGCTTATCCTTCTTCAAGTACCGGAGATAAATCCACGAATCGTAATATTTAAAGGCTATTTTTTGCACCAGTTTCTGATCTCTTGGCCGAAAGGCACCCGGATTACTTGCATTTGAAATGTTTGCATTCTTATATTCCACCAGAAGCACTTCATCTTCCGTTTCAGCCACAAAGTCAACATCGCTCAGTAAGGACACTGTATTGGTCTGAAATACTGTGTGTAGTTGATCCGTTGCCCAAAGCGCTGCGCTGAAATCAATCTGATAGATGTGATTTTCTTCCTCAAAGATTTTATCAGTCATTGCCGTTCACCTGATTCTCGTAGATCTCATCCATCAAATCGTTGAACGCAGACATAATCGGATTGTTTTTCAGCTGACTGAATTTCTCATTTCTCTCGCAACGAACAGTATCCTCTTCACTGTAAAACGAAAAAAATGCAACCTGGTCCTCTTCTTTTTTTCGGATTTCAATATACTTTGCCAGCACATAGTCATGTGTGGAGATAAACACCTGTACCCCATTGCGCTGCAGCGTCAGAAGAATTTCCGCTATGACAGAAAGATGAATCGGGTTGATGTTGGCTTCCGGTTCATCCCAAAACAGGATCGATCCCTTTTCCAGCGTTCCATTTTTCACCAGCTGCCAGATCAATGCAATTTTTCGGATACCCTCTGCTACAAGGTTGAATTCCAGCTTGGATTTTCCATGTGTCAGATAAAATTCATCTTTTGTCCGGTCAAAAAAGACTCTTCCGTCAATAATGTCCTCAATCTGATACAGAATCCGGCGTCTTGTCGCAGGATTCTTGCCCATAGATATATCGATCTTTGCCGAGTTCACAATATCAAGATAGGTGTCATCAAAAGAAATATTGTTTTTTTCAACCGCGGCATTCAGGTTATAAGCATTGGAAAGGATTTCTTTGGCCGGGATAAAAGTACTTGTCATATCCTGAAATAGTTTTTCCCAGCCATCTTCTCCAGTCACTGCTGCATCCCATTTTTTTGTTTTTGTGCTGAATTTTGCCGAGATAGTCTTCGTTCCTTCGCTGCACACTCCACTACCGGTCACACGGATCGATGCGTCGGTATTTCCGGGTTTTCTACTGACAAGACGCGCAATCCGATGATCATCCGGTAAAAAGCAGCGAACGATTTTCTGGTCAAACGATACCTTTGGGTCTGCCGCCTGACAGGCACTGTACAAAACCTTCATAACATGTGTTTTGCCTTTTCCGTTTGCGCCCACAAATACGTTGATGCCATCTGACAGCTCTATATCGAGCTGATCAAAGACGGTAAAGTGTCTTAATGCAATTCGATTCAATGGCATAAAAATCACCTCTTTGTTTACTTAATCTTCGCCAGCACGTCCTTAAAGATCTCATAGTTATGCTTCACACCATCGTCCAGATCAATCTTAATCATCTGATCGGCCAGCGCGTGAACTTTTTCCTCATACTGATGCAGCTCAGTGTCCTGCGCCTGCACTTTGTTCAGTTGCTTAGTCAGCTTGACACGTTCGCTGGTGCTGGTGGCAGCGGCCACCTGTTTTTCCAAACCTTCGATGGCAGTACGGTAGCGCGCCTGCTGCTCGTGGACATAATCGGTACGGATGCGTGCAATGGTATCCGGCTGGTAGCGGTGCAGGTAGATCAGGCACTTGAAGCCATTTTTCTTACCGCTGTCAAACAGCCAGTAGATGGGGCGCTTCTGATAAATCTTGCAGTGGTCGGCATAGAAATCGTTCAGGAAGTAGTTGCGGATGACCTCCTTCGGCTGCCCCTTGCCGCCCAGTGCGTTTGCAATAAAGCGCAGATTATCTTCCAGTGAGCTGTCACCGTATACCACCCGCACAAACTCCACAAAACGGCCCATCATGTCATCTTCAAAGTATTCGTCGTCACAGATGGGAATAATACCATCTGCATCCGGCTTATAGATATTGTATTTGCCATCATCCCATGTACCGCCTGCGTAGGCAAGGCCATCATAGGTGGGAGAGTAGCGGCCAAACATACAGCCCACAGCGTAGGAGATAAAGGAGCGCACATCCCGGCCAAGGTCAGCCCTGCGCACGGTCACATCCTTATCTTCTACTTCCGGGGTCAGTTCATCCTGCAAGCTGTAAATATCAATAAAAATGCGGTTCAGTTCTTCCTCGTTGGCTTTCAGCTTCTCAAAGCGTTCTTCACATTCGCCAGCCCAAATGTCATAGCACTCAGCAAGGTAAATGTTGCCAATATCCATCATGTTGGGGTATTTGGTAATGGCCTTGATAAAGGGGTGGCGGGTAAAGTCCCAAGATGTTTCAAAGGAGTCCCAATCCGTTTTCGACGTTCGAATATTCTCTTCCACCAAGTTATCAACATTTTCCACTTTATCAATCAAAAGTGGAAGGCTTTTGATATTTCCTGCCTGATAGTTCAATGTTGGATTAAGTATTCCTAAAATCTCAAAGCATACGCAAGAGGAAAGAAATCCCAGTGTGTACAAATTATCTTTTTTTGAAAAGAGCGTTGATCCAGCCACATCAAAGAAACAGCCAGTTGGCAGGTATCTAACGCCAAATTTAGATGAACTGATGAACGACCAAGTTAGACCTTCTTTACAGTAAAAATCATGTGCGCCATTTTCTCTATGCCCACTCATAGTATTCATATACTGGCGACCTTTTGCGTCAAACCAAAGAACCTCCTGAAGGTTTCCGTACCATAGCCTAAATTCGCCGCCCTTGTTATATGGAAAATATTTACCCGAACTTTTTTCCAAATCATTTATTGAGTTAAGGGAAAAATCGATTTTATTATGAAATACTTCCCACCATTCACGCACAAAGATCTCATTTTTCCCTGTTCCCATACCGATTTTGACATCAGAGCAATCGTTTAGCAGGGTTCCATTTTCATACGCCAACAGAATCTTCTCATTCGTCCAATATGCCACCGGACTTCCCGGAATTTTTGCAAAGTTATCCGTGCTTTGTTCATAGTAGAACCCGCAGTCATGGTTCGTCATAGCTTCCAGCGTTTTCTGACGCTGGACTTCCATGCCACCACGGAAGTCAACTAAGCGGAGATAGCAGCCTTTTTTGTTTACATAACGATTGCTGAATGTAAAAGTACAGACAGGTACAGTGGCCTCCTCAAATGCAGAATACTCAAATTGAATCAGTGTTTCAAGTGTCGCTTGCTGGTAGAGGTATTGACGCAGTTTCTCATAACTCTGGATAAACATCCACACATAAGGCGTAAAGAAGCCACAGTAACCCTCCGGTTTTGCCATGTTGGAGCATTTTACAATAAAGGCAGAGAAGAAATCACTCTTATAGTCCGTATAATTTTGCTTTATGAACTCGTTTAGTTTGGGGTTCATGTTCGATGCACCCATATACGGCGGATTGGTGACGACCACATCGTATTTCTGTGCCAACGTCTGTGCCACCCGCACCAATGGGAGTAATTTTTTGCGAATACTCTCTCGATGGAACGAGGACTCGTCTGCCACCTCGTCAAACCGGGCATAGAGGGCATCCCAGTCCTGCGGGGTGATGGTGAGGATGGAGCCATACTCCTTGGCATCGTACAGCTGGGTGAGGATGGCGTGCATAGTATCGTTCAGTTCCGGCTTGCCGTTGCAGAAATACTCCACATCCGGCTTTTCGATGCGGTTGCTCTCCTCAATGGCATACACATGAGGCTGGGTAGTGTGGCTGAAAAAGCGGCGGTCGTACCGGCGGGCCTTCATCATCACCGCAAAATAGGCCAACTGGGCGGCGCGGTCGTCAATATCCAGACCATAGAGGTTGTTCTGCAAAATGCTGGTCACGGCATCGCGGGACGTGTAGCCGTAGTTCTCGTAGATCTGCATCAGTACATCGAACAGATACGCCAGAATATGGCCGCTGCCGCAGCAAGGGTCGATGACCTTGATCTGTTCCGGGGTCAGGTCGGCATACTGTTTGCTGATCTCGGACAGTTGGGCCTGTACCTGCGGCTCCTGCTGGGCTTCCTCCAGATAATAGTGCCACTTGGTGTCCTCCGGGTCACGGTTCCCGGCAGTATAAGCTGCTTGCTCCTCCGGTGTGGGCAGCAGCTGTGCTTTTGCGTCCGGGTGACCCTCCACCCACAGGCGTCCAAGGCTGTTTTCCACCATGTACCGCACGATCCAGTCTGGGGTAAACAGCTGGGTCGCCGCCGGGATATTCTCCTTGGTGATCTTGACATTTTTCTTGAGGGCGGCAAACACATCGTCCTTTTTCTCGCTGTTGTAGTACTGATACAGCCAGCCAATGATCTGGACGGCATCCTGCCAGTTGTCCTCCGGGATCTGGGAGATCATCTGCTCAATGACGCTGCCCTCCCGGAGCAGGTTGTCCGGCAGAAGCAGCTCAGTGTAGTCCGCAATGGTCTGGAACATTCCGGGCAGAATGCTGTTCAGCGCGTTGCATTGCACGATGAGCAAGTATTTGTACAGTTCTTCGGTCTGCTCGGTCTCTTTCAGGGCGTAGACCTTGTCCTTATCCAGCTTATCCAATTCCAGATGCAGGGCTTCGGCCAGAATCTGGGGCTTGAACGCATTGTTTTCATCCGTAAACACGCGCACATGGCTGGGCAGATAGCCGTTGACCTCCATGAACCGCAGCGCCGAAAAGCGATTGAACCATGTATACGCCACCTCTTCCATAACCTGCTGGTAGCCCTTTTCATTGATCTGTGCGATCAGTGCCCTGCGCTGCTGCATCTCTTCTGCAGACAGCACTTTGCCGTTGACGCTATCAGCACCGGCGTCCACCATTTCCGTTTCCGTAATGCCGTACTGCTGGGCTTTCTGCGCCACGCGGGAGATCAGTTCTTTCCGCGCCCAGACCGCATATTTCTTGATGGCGTTTTTATCCATGATGGTTCTCCTTAATTCAACGAGCCAATTTCTTCAAGTTTAACAACATCCAAAATTGCTGGTGCGAATTCCCAGCATCCAGGATATCGCATCTGCGCATTTTTATCACTAACACATTTAGATAACACTTTCTTTAATTCTTCTATGCTTTGAACATCAAAAAGATCAAACATCTTTTTACAGTACTTTCTTGACTTGATTTTTGTCCATTCTACCGGATTCTTTTTTGCATAAACGTACAAATTAGGGAACCAGTATGGAGCACTCCACACCTTTTCCGATTGTATTAACTGAAAAGCATTTCGAATCTGATACAAAAACAAATCCGCCTCTGCAAATGCTTCAGACGAATATATTGGAAGTTTTTCTCGTTGAGTACAAATAGTGTCTCCTAACAGTGTATACTTTCTTGCATATTCCGTATTAGGTTTGTAGCCATCTTCTACCAAGCTACTATTATGGCGGAACTTACAGTAGCTCTTTTCTGTAACATTCTGATCCAAACAGCTATTTTTCAAAAAATATGTATACGTTACAATCGAATTAATTTCTGCATATTCTCCAACATGTCGTAAATATACAATAATTGCAATAAATAGCTCCCATATAAAGATGTGGTACATTTCATAATCCCAATCAGATGCTTGGCAAGGATTAGGGTCAAATCCATAGGCACAAGTTAATTCGTTGTACATTTTTTCAAATGCTGGACAGATCACTTCCGAAATTGGGATTTCAGCCTCATCAAGCGCTGGCAAAAAGTCCAAAAAAACATCTCTGATACTTTTTGTCTCTAAAAACTGGTTATAAACTTCTTCTCCAGCATTTTTTATTGGTCTATAATAAGCTTTTAACGCTTCGATATACGCATCGATGAACCTATTTGCACAACTATGCTTCTTTTTATCGCTTGTTGCACCTTTTATTTGACGAATCAGATCAGTCAGAGGAAACAAATCACTCTTTTCTTCATCAAGCCATTCAGGCTGTTTTCCTAGTTTTGGCTTTCTATATAATGGTTTATTGTAAATATTCCGAACCAGTTTCTCATACTCTTCTTCAAATATGTCCGAATTTGAAAAGTCTATGTAGATTCTTGCTTTTATATATGCAGGAACATACTCCTTTCCTTCTTCATCTCGCTCCGTTATAATCGGAATGAACTTTTCTTGAGTTACTTTTCCATACACTTCGCTTGAAATAATAACCGTTTCATCGCCAACACCACCCGTCCGATTGTTGGCTTTTTCCGTATACGTTTTATCACAGAAAATTAAAACCTTCGTTATATCAGAATTATTAACGCACTGCTCCATGAAGACGTATTTATCTTGTCCTTCTTTTAAATCCCATTTGTCAAGAACAACCTCGATGCCATGCGACATTAGTCTGTTAGCAACTTGGAGAACCAAGTCGCTCTTAGTCCATGAATACGATATAAAAACTTTTGGGATAACATTCTCCACCATCTTTTTCTCCCGCTGTAATTCAGCTTGATTTCACTTTAGAGTTATTAATTGCATAGAGGATAGCGTTTTTATGATACTACGACATTAAGCCTTTTGTACCAAGGGAAAGGTAAGACTTTACGTGCCAAAACTCGCATTTTATTAATCCTTGCTATTTTGATGGCATCGCTGCGTGTAGATTTGAATGAATGTAAAAAAGCGGCACTGAAAGCGTAGATTTGATTTGCTTTCCATCAATACCATGCGCTTCAACATCGCAGGTTTTAAAATGCGCCTGATTGCAGTGCCATTGCAGCGCATCAGCTTCCTGTTCAGTCAGCGTGTAGATTACGCTCTGATATGGTGCAATTACTTGCTGAGAGTCTTCGATAAAACAGTCAACAAGTATTTTATCTCTGTATGTGAGAGTGAAATCATTGAGGATTACAGGCTTTTCGCCAATATTAAACACCTCAATTCCAGACTCTGACAAGCTAGTTTTTGTGCGATACTCTTTGTCCGTCAATTCATTTGTAGGGGTTGACACCATTCGGAAGCACAGCTTTGGCTTTTTATGAAGCGAATCCGTGATTTCGTTAAGTGCCCAACCCACAACAACACCTATAATTGCAGCGAAAATTTCAATCATATTCGACATATCCATTTAGTTCAACTTGATCTCGTCGCAGCCGTCCAGTAGATTCTGAAGCTGGCAGCGAATCTTCTCCACATAGGCATCAATATCCGCATCATCCCGCAGGGTCTTGGCCGGGAAAAGAATCTGGCGGCTGTAAGATTTCACCTTTTTCTGCCTTGGTGCCGGAGTAACAACATCCTTCTTTTCTGCGGCCGGCTTTGGTGCTGGTGGCATCAGTGCAATCTCAATGCTGCTAACAGCATCATCCTTGTACTTGCTCAGCGGGATAATCATACCGTCCAGCAGTGCAATGCTCTTGCAGCTTGCAATTTTTGCCTTATAGCCATCAAAGAAAGCATCCGACTTGCGGACGATGTCCAATGCTTTGGGATCTCCGTTTGCAGCGGTATGGGTCGCTTCCATGCACTGACGCACTGTTTCCAGAATCTCAGAGCGTTTGTCATCCAGCATCTGGTCATGGGCTGTACGCACCGTTTGCATCAACCCATTCAGCTCCGGAATGCGCTTATAGTTGAACTTCTGCCCAAAAGATGGCACTGTGATGATAAGCCGAATCTTGTTCAGGGCCTCGTATGCCGCCGCATCCTGCGCAATGCGGTCCAGATCCGCCTGCATCTCGTGTTCCAGCCGTGCAGCATCATCAAAGGTGCTGACCTGACTCTTGAAGAAGGTCTCTACATTGCCCATGGCATCCTTCTGATCAAAGAGGTCGTCCTCTTTCTTGAGCAGATAGTCGATCAGCGCGATGTTGTCCTTCTTCTGGTTCAACACTTCCTGCGTTGCAGTAATAGCGTTGTGCACTATTGTCTGATCCGGATACTTGTAGGTACCATTGTACTTCTCGTTCAGTTTGTTATAATGCTGCAGCTGGTTTCCGAACTCATCGGCAATAAATTTAACCAAACCATCTTCGTCCGCAGGAACATCCATGACATCGAAATAATCCCGCAGAAGGTCCCGCACAGCCTTCATTTTGGTTGCCGATACCACCACGCGCTTGCTAATGGATGTTTTACCCACCTCACTCTTTTTGCGGAGCATGTCAGGTAATTTGGCGTTGTCCGGCTGGATGGTAGTGCCTGCATATTTGATGGTTACCTTCTGATTCACGATCAAACGCGCCACCACATAAGCAATGTCGATTTCCTTCCAGCCATAGGGTATACTGCTGAACTTGCTCTGTACATCCGCCATCGAGGTAGGCAAATGCTTCATTGCCTGCATTTCAAGATATTCTTCCACAGCTGCTTCCGCATCTCGGTTGGGGTCAGCTTCTGCAAAAACGACATCTGCACCAGAAAGCACCGCCATAATTTCGGCATCGGTATCTGCGTTTTTCCCAATCAGGTCCAGCTTGCTGTAAACATGCGAGACCAGATACTCCATCGTCTGGTCAATTTTGGCCTTAGCATTGCCGCTCTTAATGTCCAGATGTTCACCATCGGCGTAAAATTTTGCGTTTTCAATAGCCTCTACCAGAGCTTTGCTGGCTTCAGCTTCATACTTGGTTGCTTCTTCCTGTTGGCCGCGGATAATATCCTGAGCACTCTTGGGCATCTGGCTGACATTCCGCTGTTTGACATATTTGCGGATCTTCATGGATGCTTCCAGTGATTCATAATACGGCGTATCGCCCAAAACTACAATCGCCTCGCTGCCTTTAGAGCTGTTCATCAGGCGAAATTCCGTTTTTTCCGTTGCATCAGAAGCTGCCGTCAAAAAGCGCAGGCGCATGCCGCCTGTGGCGATGCCGTACATAGTGTTATCCACCATCTGATCAAATGGGAAGTCACACTTGCCGTAACGGAACTTTTTTGCATCATAAATTATGCCAAAAATAATCTTTGCAATGTCCCCAACAATAGCGCCCGTATCCACCTGTGTAAGGTTGATTTCTTTTTGGATGTCCTGTTCTTCATCCGTCAGGAAGTTGTAGGTGTCACCAGTACGTCCGATGTAATTCTGCCCAATCAGTCGATCCAAACTGCCGCGCAGCTTTTCGCGCATCGCGACCTTTTCCAGACGGATGTCGTCTGCCATCAAAATCACAAGGTTGTCCAGATTGGCCGGCATGTCCTCGTTGACATATCGAATGAGATAGAGAAGCTTCAGAACATCCACATCCATCGGCTCCAGACCATCGTGATTTTCTACGGCTTTGCTGCAGCGATCAATCACGTTGCGAATAGAGCTGTCCAGAAAAGAATGTACAGTATCATAGAAGCGGAACAGTGGCACCAATGCAAACTCGTTCTGTTTTTCCACTTTCTGGGCTGCTTCCTGGAAACCGCTCAGCATGGAACGCTCGCCGCCAGAGAAGTGCTTACCCGCATTGCCGTGTTTGCGGATCTCCACAAAAATTTTCTGCATGATAAGGAACTGGTACGGAACAAACGGAAAATCCTCTGCAAATTGTGCAGGGCCAGAGAATCCTTTGATGTCCGGCATTGCGTTGGTAAAGCTAAACAAGTTGCGCATCCCAGAGTTTTCTTGCTCATAGACTGCATCCAGCGTTTTTTCTGCTTCTGGAGTTTTTTTCAGAATGCGCTTCTGGATTACTTCGTCTACGGAAGAGGAAGAAAGGCTCAGACGAGTTTTGAAACGAGCCTGGATCCGAGAGAATTCATCTGCGCGTACCTTGATGATCTCATCAATAGCTTCCTGTCCGGTACAGACCACCCAGACTTTTCCTCTGCATTCACTGCCGATTTTTTCCACCAAAGACTGCAGATTCAGCAGCATATCCGTGTCCGTGCCAACATACTGACCCGCTTCGTCCACCATAAACAGAAGTCGGAAGTTTGCAGGTTTTGTGCTGACGTATGCATTGATGTCGTCTACAAGCTGTGAAACAGAGAGTTCCGTTGCGCTCTTATCGTTAAACCAGTTATTTGCATCTTCTTCACTGATGTCCAATGCTTCCGCCAATGCAGGTTTAATGACCTTTCCATTGAATGCAAACGCCTTGCGCACTTCTGCCCAGGGCTTGCCCTTCTTTTCTTCAACCAGACGGCAAAATTCATCCATCTTGCCCTGCTGCGTAATGTACTGCTCCAGCATAGCAACTTTAAGATTGCTGCCAAAGAATCCCAGATGATTATAGAACACCTTAGCAAAAACACGTAAAACGGCTGTTTTGTCCTTATTGATAGAGCCTTCATAATCGATATTAAACAGAATCGTCTCGGTTTCACCTTTGGTTGCACGATCCACCTGCATAAAGGTACCGGGGTCATCCTCAAATTTTTTGCGGAAACGCTCCACAGTACGGATACCATTAACCTCTTTGTTTTCCAACAAGTATGACAACATTTTCAAGAAGTGAGATTTACCGCTGCCAAAAAAGCCGGAGATCCAGACTCCTGTATCTGCCGTTGGTTCGTCAAATGCTTCTGCATAGGTATTGAAAAAGTCTGCAAAATGCCGCTTCAGCTCTCGTGTAATAACGTACTCGTTCAGTTCCTGTTCCAGGACCTTGTTCTCGTCCTCGTCAACCTTGACAACACCGTTAATTTTACGGTTGATGTCTTCTACAAACATATTCTGTATAACCAAAGCTCTATTTCCCCCTTCACACAACGTTAAATGCACGATAGTAATTGTTCGGCTTCAGACAGTTGAACAGCCGCAGCTGCTGGTCGTTAAATGTTCCCGGGTAAAACACAAGCACCGGCCTCTCTGCAAACAATGATGCCTCCAGTAACGTATGAATTCGCATAAATGGAAACGCTTCTCCAACGCCAGTCAAAACCAGTACTTCTCCCGGCTGGAACGGCTCGCTCTGAATTTTCTGTACAATTTCATCGACTCCAATTGTCGATTGAAGCTGTTCCAACAGATAATCATGGCCGTCCTCTTCTTCCATATCGGGGATTGCATCTAAAATATCCATGCCTTCACAAATCCCTAGGAAGATTTGATATAAATTACAGATCCGCAACTGACAGCCCAGTGTCATATCTGTAGATAGCTGTTCAATGAAATGTCGAACCGCCATTTCATCTCTCGGTTCATAGCAGAAGATACGAATATTCACTTCATTGCTAAGACCTTTTCCTTCTAGGAAATCTTGACTCTGAATCATCTGCCGAACGTTATCAAGGCGTTTTTGTATGTCACCCATTAAATTTTCCTCACTCAAAACGGTTAAATGCGGGCAATACCGCCTGATCCCCATTTGTAAGAATCACATTTTCCAATTCCGGATAAAGCCAAACCGGGTTCAAATGGCCTGCTTTTATACTATCCAGATAATCATTTTCTCTTAAAATTCGATTTAGAATCGATTTCAGCTTTTTGACTGTAGATTCGCTCCAATCTGCGATAGCATCATTTTGCTCTTGTAATCTTATGAAGAAACTTGTCATGTCAAGTTTTCCATAGCTGAAATCTTGGTTTCGATATTTTTCTCCAATAACTGTTACCATAAAATCCCAGACAAGTCTATTATCCTTCATAATCGCGTAAAGACAAATTTGTTTTGCCTCTTCCACGGAATGCTCTGCAATATTCCGAAGCAGTTGTTCACTATTCAAAAGATTTAGCCGCCGATAACACGCCCGAACCATACCAGCTGTCATGCGTTCAGTTGGATACTGGAAGAGATTATTGGCGGCAATTATTTGTATCATTGATGCAAGATCCTCTCCTTGCACCATTTGCTTCGCTACAATTCGCATTTCGTGGAATAAAAACTGTTCTCTTGTCAGAGAAGCCTTATATCCACTTTCTTGTGCTCTGTTTGTATTCTGCATTGCTTATGCAACTCCCATTTATAACTTTTGATACGCCCAATAGCGACCATCTCTCACTCTCTCTAGTTTACCTTCTTTTACAAAAGAAACTAGAATTCGATTTGCCGTTGCTGAAGAGACTTCCAGCAACTGTTGCACATCACTGTTATGAATAATCTTCTCTTTTTTCAAGTATTTTTCAAGAATATTCCATCGATTTTCTTTTCCACTTGTAGGCATCATGCTCTTTTCGAAGTTTTCTGGGATTACACTCAAAAGTGCTTCTTCAATCACATTTAGCATAAATTCAATAAATGCAGTTCCTTCACCTTGGGCATTGGATGTATTGATAGCCTCATAATACTCCTGCTGATGATCATGAACAATAGACTCCACCGGAAGCCATGCAAACAGCGGATTCCATCTGGAGAGCAGTAGCGTATGCCAAAGCCTTCCGATTCTTCCATTTCCATCTGCAAACGGATGGATTACTTCAAATTCATAGTGAAACACGCAACTTTTGATCAGCATCGGAAGCGGGCTGTCCTCTGTCCATTTGAGCAGTTCTTCCACCAGAGGAGGCACATACTGCGGTAGTGTTCCAAAATGAAGTACATTTCCATGACTGTCAACCACACCTACTGGCTTTGAGCGAAACACACCATCTTCTTGAACCAGCCCTCGCATCATCACATGATGAGCCAACAGTAAGTCTTCCACTGAGTATGGATTCAATTCATTCAAATGGTCGTAAATTTCATACGCATTCTTCACCTCCGCAATGTCTTTTGGCGGTGCAAGGACACGTTTTCCTGATAGTACAGCCGTTACCTGCTCTAAGGATAGTGTATTTTGTTCAATTGCAAGAGAGGAATAAATTGTTTTAATCCGATTCTGCCTACGCAGAACAGGGTCAGATGAAAGATGTTGTGTTGAGCTCACTTTTCCAACAAGCTCACAAATCTCCATTACATCTGTGAGAATTTTTTCTGTAATTGTAAATGGCGGTTTTTTATTCTGCATCTGTTTTTCCTCCCCTCCATTCTAATTAATTATATCATTTCATCGCTCATTCATCAATCACACTTTGCACAAGTGATTGATGAATTTTTCAGCGATTATGCCACTTTTCCAAATTTCTTTTAGCTACCTTCATGCCGGTCTGGCATCTTTATCTCTAGCTTTCTCAAATTTCCATTTTTCACCCAGATATAATAATCATGATCCAAAGCCTCTGAGTTGAAAGACTCAGGGGCTTTTTTATGTCTGGAGGTGAGCATTTTGTTATTCCGCACCATCACTATCATTATTACCATCGTATTTTAATGCGCAGCTGCGCAGAAAGGAGAAAGCCTTATGAACTTTTGGTCCGAAATCGTCAAAGAGGTTGGCACCGTCCTGGTGGAAGTCCTCGTCCGCATCGCTGAAGAAATGGAAAACAACGATTGAGCAAAATACACTGAAAAGGAGATTTTACTATGCCCGCAAATGTTGAAACGATGTTCTCTGTCCGTGAGACCCCTTGGCACGGCCTTGGCCGTATCATCATGGATGCCCCTGCAAGCCGTGAAGCCTTGGAGCTGGCTGGTCTGGATTGGCAGGTGGAGAGCCGCAATATCTATTCCGGCACGGGTGCTATGATCCCCGGCTATCGCGCAAATGTCCGCAGCACTGATGATGCTGTTCTGGGTGTGGTATCCGACCGTTACCGCATCGTGCAGAACGAAGAAGCTTTCCGGTTCACCGATGACCTGCTTGGTGAGGGGGTCACCTATGAAACCGCAGGTTCCTTGCAGGGCGGCAAGAAGGTCTGGATGCTGGCAAGGCTTCCGAGGAAATATCTTATCGCTGGAGATCAGGTAGTACCATATCTTGTAATCTTCAACAGTCATGACGGAAGTTCTGGTGTGAAAGTGGCCATGACTCCGATCCGTGTAGTCTGCCAGAACACGCTGAACCTTGCGCTGAATACCGCAAAGCGCAGCTGGACTGCACGCCACACCGAAAATGTTCTGCTCCGCGTGCAGGATGCCCGTGAAACCCTGCAGCTGGCCAGCAACTATATGGTTGAACTCGGCAACCGTGGCGAAGAGATGGCTCACATCGATTTATCCGATCACAAGGTGCAGGAGTTCATCAATGAGTTTTTCCCGATTTCTGAGGACCTGTCCGATTGCCAGCGGAAGAATAACCTGCGCTTGCAGGAAGATCTGAAGGCTCGCTATTATAACGCACCGGATCTGGAATGGGTCGGCAAAAACGGTTGGCGCTTTATCAACGCAGTCTCTGATTTTGCTACCCACGCAGACCCTCTCCGCAAGACCAAAAACTACAACGAGAACCTGTTCCTGCGCACCGCAGAGGGCAACCCCATGATCGACAAGGCTTACAAGATGGTGCTGGCCGCAGCATAAAGGAGCAAGCCATGAATGATGTAAATAACCGCATTTTCAGGGAATTCACGGAATTTTTTGACAACGTTGAGAAGAGTGCTTCTGAAATCAGCGTTACCATGGCTTATGAGATCACGATGAAAAGTACCATCAGCACCGCCATTATTGTTTTGGAATCCGAGGGCAGACTGGAGGAGCGCTACTGGAACCATCTCAGGGTGCAAAATAATATTCTGGATTTTCTTTATGACCTGTGGGTTGGCTCTTGCCATTCATTGGCCAGCGACTTTTCCACGATCATGAAAGACTTGGTGGAATACGACTTCATCATTACCGAATCTATTATGAAAGAAAGGATGCAAAGCGCATGAAAAGATTGATTTCTACTTTGAACCTGTCCAAAGAAGATTGGCTCCGTTACCGTAAGTGCGGCATTACCGGCACCGATGCAGGTGCCATTCTGGGTGTAAATCCCTATCGTTCTGCTTTTCAGGTTTACTGCGACAAAAACAGCGAAACTATTGAGAACATCGATAATGAGGCTATGCGCCAGGGACGCGATCTGGAAGATTATGTCGCACAACGCTTCACCGAAGCAACCGGTCTGAAAGTACGCCGTGCAAATGCCATCTACCAAAGTGAGGAACATCCACTGCTTCTGGCGGACTTTGACCGTTTGATTGTCGGGCAGAAAGCCGGGCTGGAGTGCAAGACAGTCTCGCCGTTTTCTGCGGACAAGTGGGCTGATGGAAAAATCCCTGCACATTACATGGCTCAGGTCAATCACTATCTGG
>OODT01000684.1_pt1 | contig 30593 bp, 25 predicted proteins | sample 1671841 | NCBI WGS metagenome assembly OODT01 (sample SAMN06348198, study PRJEB24527) | human gut metagenome | biome: human gut; feature: ankylosing spondylitis patient; material: feces | host: Homo sapiens | place: China | collected 2015-10 | reverse complement strand
TTTCGAGCCGATAGTATGGATTACAGGAAAGTATTTTCAGTAAAAAATATAATGATGATATTTTTTACAGCCGCAGGATGCTGCATAATACTTACTTTTCTTTTGAGCGGTCTGACCGCACTTATGCCGGGAGTATTTAAAAATTATACAAAGCTTATGTCAAATTTTGAGACAGGAAACATGGCAGTGACACTTGCCTATGCAGTCTTTATAGGTCCGGTATCTGAGGAAATGATTTTCAGGGGAGCAATATTTGACAGATTTTATATCGGTTTTGACTACTGGGTGGCAAATATATTACAGGCGGCATTGTTTGGTCTTTACCATATGAATCTCGTGCAGGGATTATATGCGTTCTGTCTTGGAATAGTATTAGGGGTTATCGTAAAGGCAACAGGGAGCATACTCTGCTCAATGCTTACACATATAATTTTCAACGGGACGAGTTATATCCTGCCGATAGTGCTTGGCAGCGGCAATAATATCATAAATATAGCGGTTATGTTTGTATTGTTTGTCATAGCAGTTCTTGGGATTTTTGGGATAAAGACATTTACAGGTGCAGTGTCACATAGTAACTGACAATAAATAACAAAGATTAAAATAAACAATAGGAGGCAGAATATGAAGTGGTACGATAAAGCAGTTTTTTATCATATATATCCGCTTGGACTTTGCGGATGTAAAAAAGAGAACAACGGAGAAAAGGAACAGCATTTTGACAAACTGACACAGTGGTCAGACCATGCGGCAGAACTTGGATTTACGGCAATATATATCGGACCTTTGTTTGAGTCAGAGGGACATGGATATGAGACAAGGGACTATAAACAGGTAGACTGCCGGCTGGGCACAAATGACGATTTCAAAAAGTATGTTGCACATTGCCATGAAAAAGGTATGCACATTATAGTGGACGGAGTTTTTAATCATGTCGGAAGAACATTTCCGGCTTTTCAGGATTTGCTCAAAAACCGTGAAAATTCAGCATATAAAGACTGGTTTTGCAATGTGAATTTTGGCGGAAACAATGAGTACAATGACGGACTTTCCTATGAAAACTGGGGCGGCTATAATCTATTAGTCAAGTTAAACCAGAGAAATCCTGAAGTTAAGTCATACCTTTTTGAAGCGATAAAATTCTGGATTGATGAATTTGATATAGATGGTATAAGACTAGATGCGGCAGATGTACTCGACTTTGACTTTATGAGAGAATTAAGAGGTTTCACATCGGGATTAAAAGAAGATTTCTGGCTTATGGGAGAAGTTATACACGGTGATTACAGCAGATGGGCAAACGGCGATATGCTTGACAGCGTTACAAATTATGAGCTGCATAAAGGTCTTTATTCGGGACACAATGACCATAATTATTTTGAAATAGCACATTCTGTAAAGAGGCTTTTAGGCATATGTGGTGACACGAGATTATATACATTTGTTGATAATCATGATGTGGAGAGGATTTATTCAAAAGTAAACAATAAAGAACATCTTTACAATATTTATATATTATTATACACTCTTTACGGTATTCCATCGGTATATTATGGCTCGGAGTTTGCTATTGAGGGAAAGAAAGAAAATGGTTCTGACTGGAATCTGCGTCCATGCCTTGAACTTGATGATTTTAAGGATGCATATGAAAATAATGAGATAACAGCCCTGTGTGCGAAACTTGGAAAACTTAAGAAAGATTACGAGGTGTTAAGTGCCGGTAAATATGAGGAACTTCTGCTCACGAACAGACAGTTTGCTTATTCGAGAAGTATTGATAAAAAGACTGTTATCGTGGCTTTAAATAATGACGATAACGAAGCAGTTATTACGATAAATCCACGCACTGAGTGTATGGGTGCAAAGATTATCCTTGACGGAAGCAATAAGGCAAAAAATGAGGAAGTTGAGGCGAAGGCAGAAAATGGAAATATTATAGTTAAACTTCCTGCAAATTATGGAACGATAATAGAGTTGTCCTGACAACGACAAAACAATGATAAAAAATGAAAGCTGAGGTAAACGACAGATGAATTATGATACGATAAAAGAAGAAATAAAAGATATTGACATTACATTGCCGCCGCCGAAGGAAGAACCGGAAAGACAGTATTATTTCATAAAGAAATTGCAACATTGGATGGAACTTAAAAAAGAAGAAAAAGGCAGGGAACTTACCTGCTGTGTAAATACATTCGGGTGCCAGATGAATGCGAGGGATTCAGAGAAGATAATCGGTATCCTGATGATGATAGGATATAAGGTCGTTGAGGATGAGGACGCAGACCTTGTAATATTTAATACCTGTACCGTAAGGGAAAATGCAAACCTCAAGGTTTATGGCAGACTCGGTCAGTTAAAAAAGATTAAAAATAAAAATCCTGAAATGATAACTATGCTCTGTGGCTGCATGATGCAGGAGGAGAGTGTTGTCGAGAAGATAAAGAAAAGTTACAGAAATGTGGACATTATCTTTGGAACACACAATATATTCAAATTTGCAGAACTTCTTTCGATGAAAGTACTTGACAGGGCAGAGTCAAAAAAAATGATAATAGATGTGTGGAAAGACACGACAGAGATAGTTGAAGAACTTCCTGTTGAGAGAAAATATCATTTTAAGAGTGGTGTAAATATTATGTTTGGCTGCAACAACTTCTGCAGCTATTGTATAGTGCCATATGTGAGGGGCAGGGAGCGAAGCAGAGAGCCTGAGGATATAATCGCCGAGATAGAGTGTCTTGTAAAAGACGGCGTTGTAGAGGTTATGCTTCTCGGTCAGAATGTAAATTCATACGGTAAAAATCTTGAAAATCCTATTTCTTTCACAGAACTTTTGAGGAGAGTTGAAAAGATAGAGGGACTTAAGAGGATTAGATTTATGACTTCCCATCCAAAGGATCTTTCAAATGAACTTATAGAGTATCTCGGTGAGTCAAAGAAAGTATGTAAGCAGATGCATCTTCCGTTACAGTCAGGAAGTGACAGGCTTTTACAGAAAATGAACCGTCATTATACAAAAGAGGGTTATCTTGAACTTGTGAGAAAGATAAGAAAAGCCGTTCCTGATATAGCACTCTCTACCGATATAATAGTAGGTTTTCCGGGAGAAACAGAAGAAGATTTTGCACAGACTATGGATGTAGTTGAAAAAGTAGAGTACGACAGTGCGTTCACTTTTATTTACAGCAAGAGAACGGGAACACCTGCTGCCGCAATGGAAGAACAGGTTGATGAGGCTGTTGTAAAGGAAAGATTTGACAGACTTCTCGCAAAGGTTCAGGAGATAGCGGCAAAGAAAGCAGCAGAGGATGTTGGAAAAGTGGAGGAAGTTCTTGTCGAGGAGATAAACGACCACGATGCCACACTTGTGACCGGAAGAACAAGCAAAAATTATCTTGTTCATTTTAAGGGGGACAAGTCACTTATAGGAAGTATAGTAGATGTAAAACTCTGCGAGAGCAAAGGATTTTACTATATTGGAGAACTTGCGTGATGGTTTTGTAATTTTAAATTAAAAAATTCAGATTAAAAAAGGAAATTTAAAATTAATGTCGAATAACTAACATAGAGGGTAACATGACACAAGATTTGTGCGTGTGCGTTTTATGTTAGTTATTTTGTTGATAGGAGGTTTCAGAGAGCATATGTATTACACAGAGGAACAGATTGAAAAAGTTCGTTCCGGAAGTGACATCGTTCAGATTATAGGAAGATATGTAAATCTGAAGCGTTCGGGCAGCGGTTATGTCGGACTGTGCCCGTTTCACAGTGAAAAAACACCGTCGTTCAGTGTAAATCCCGCAAGGCAGATGTATAAATGTTTTGGATGCGGAGTGGCAGGAAGTGTCATCACATTTGTTATGGAATATGAAAATTATACATTTCCCGAAGCGATGCAATTTCTGGCTGAACAGGCAGGTATAGAACTTCCAAAGACGGAACTGACACCTGAACAGAAAAGACAGAAAAATCTCAGGAGTACACTTGTACAGATAAATGCAAAAGCGGCAGCATATTATTATGCAAAGTTAAAGTCTCCGGGCGGAAAACAGGGGTATGACTATTTTAAAAACAGGGGACTCAGTGATGAGACGATAATGCATTTTGGACTTGGATATTCAGGTCAGGGCGGCAGAGAGCTTTATGGCTATCTTAAAAATCAGGGTTATTCTGACAGAGAGCTAAGTGAGACAGGGCTTTTTAAGATAGACGAGCATGGTGCTTATGACAAATTCTGGAACAGGGTAATGTTTCCGATAATGGATATAAACAACAGAGTCATCGGCTTTGGCGGCAGGGTCATGGGTGATGCAAAACCAAAATATCTGAACTCGCCGGAAACTATTTTGTTCAATAAAAGTAAAAATTTATTTGGTCTGAATTACGCAAAACTTGGAAAAAGAAAAAATATCATTCTCTGCGAGGGATATATGGATGTTATAGCACTGCATCAGGCAGGCTTTACAAATGCGGTGGCATCGCTGGGAACAGCATTTACTTCAGAGCAGGCAGTCATACTTAAAAGATATACCGATGAGGTGCTTCTTACATATGACAGCGATGCGGCAGGTATCAAAGCAGCATTGAGAGCGATACCGATGCTCAGGGATGCAGGAATAAACGCCAGAGTTATCCATATGGACCCGTATAAAGACCCGGATGAGTTTATAAAAGCTCTTGGAAATGAGGAGTTTGAGAAGCGGATAAATGATGCACAGAACGCATTTTTGTTTGAGATAGAGGTTCTCAGAAAAAACTATGATATAACTGATCCTGAACAAAAAACAAAGTTCGACCACGAGATGGCAAGAAAACTTCTCGTGTTTGAAGATAAGGTTCAGAGAGACAATTATATCGAGACATTATCAGCAAAATATTCAATAAAAAAAGAAGATTTGCGGGGGCTTGTCATAAAAAATGCGAATATGGCTTCAAGCAGGACAAAGAAAACATTTAGTCAGAGTGATGGATATCAGAAAAACGGCAGGAAACCTAAGGAAAAAGGAATAGAATATTCATATAAATTACTGCTTTCATGGCTTGTAGACAGCCCTGAGCTTTTTGGGAAAGTAAGCGATATCGTTGGCAGAGAAGATTTTGAGGAAGAACCGTATAAAAAGGCGGCAGAACTTTTATATGAACAGTTTGAAAAGGGTGAGGTTATTCCGGCAAGGATAGTAAATCATTTTGAGGAAGCAGACGAGCAGAAAGAGATAGCAGATATTTTTCAGACAACCTTTAAGGTCAATATGAACAGCGATGAGAAAGAGAGAGCACTCAATGAGCTGGTGTTTAAGATAAAAGAATACAGTATTGATAAAAAATTAAAAAATCTGACAGATATAACAAAACTTCAGTCGCTAATGATTGAAAAAAATAAAATTCAGAACAGAGATAAAATGCATATTTCTCTAAAAGATGGTTAGAGTATAAACGAAGTCATTTATACGGTAGATGATGAAGTTTGTTACATAAAAGAAAGGATGGAACAATATGGCAACAGAGAAGAAACCGGCTAGAAGCACAGGGAAAAAATCTGCAGCTAAGAAAGCAGAAGAAAAGAATATCGAAGAAGAAAAGAAGAAATTTCAACAGAAGCTTATTGCTTTGAAAGAGCTTGCAAAGAGCAAGAAAAATGTGCTGGAGCTTGGAGAAATCAACAATTTCCTGGCTGATGTTCAGCTTGATGAAGAAAAGACGGAAAAGGTTATCGATCTGCTTGAGGCAAGCGGTGTTGATGTACTGAGAATTTCAGATGACAAGGACGATGCCGACGATGATGCACTTATCCTTGAACTTGAGGAGAGCGGCGAAGTGCCTGACGAGGACGAGATTGAAAATATCGACCTCTCGGTGCCTGACGGAGTAAGTATTGACGATCCTGTTCGTATGTATCTTAAAGAGATAGGAAAAGTTCCGCTTCTTTCTGCTGATGAGGAAGTAGAGCTTGCAAAGCGTATGGAAAATGGTGACATAGAGGCAAAGAAAAAACTTGCAGAAGCAAACTTAAGACTTGTAGTAAGTATCGCAAAGCGTTATGTCGGCAGAGGAATGTTGTTCCTTGACCTTATTCAGGAGGGTAACTTAGGTCTTATAAAGGCAGTTGAAAAATTTGATTATAAAAAAGGATATAAGTTCAGCACATATGCTACATGGTGGATTCGCCAGGCCATAACAAGAGCCATTGCAGACCAGGCGAGAACAATCCGTATTCCGGTTCACATGGTTGAGACGATAAACAAATATGTGAGAGTGCAAAGACAGCTTCTTCAGGAACTCGGCAGAGAGCCACAGCCTGAGGAGATAGCGAAACATATGAATATGCCTGTTGACAGGGTAAGGGAAATTCAGAAAATATCGCTTGAACCGGTTTCACTTGAAACTCCTATCGGTGAGGAGGAGGACAGCCATCTTGGTGACTTTATCCAGGATGACAATGTACCTGTACCGGCAGAAGCCGCAGCGTTTACACTACTTAGAGAACAGCTTGATGAGGTGCTTGGAACTCTTACGGAGAGAGAACAGAAAGTTCTTAAACTTCGTTTTGGTCTTGAGGACGGCAGAGCGAGAACACTTGAGGAAGTAGGAAAAGAGTTCAAGGTAACAAGAGAGCGTATCCGTCAGATTGAAGCAAAAGCACTTAGAAAATTAAGACATCCTAGCCGCAGCCGTAAATTAAAGGATTATCTTGAGTAAGACAAAACTTTCTAAAAGGCTTGAAACGGTCGCATCATGTGTAAGCACAGGAGGAACTGTTGCGGATATAGGATGTGACCACGGTTTTACTTCCATTTATCTTATTGAAAATAAAATGGCAAGATGCGGGATTGCCATGGATATAAATAAAGGTCCGTTAGAAAAGGCAAAAAGCCATATAAGACAAGCGGGACTTACGGATAAGATAGAGACGAGACTTTCAAACGGTCTTGATAAACTTGAAAGCGGCGAAGCTGATACCATACTTATAAGCGGTATGGGAGGTGCTTTGATAAGAGATATTCTTATGAAAGAGAAAGACAAGACGATTAGTGCTGGTGAACTTGTTTTATCACCGCAGTCAGAAATATATCTTGTCAGAAGATGTCTTCATGAACTCGGTTTTTTCATAGATATGGAAAAGATGGTTTTTGACATGGGAAAATACTATGTTGTAATAAGGGCCGTAAGAAAAGACATGATGGAATGTTTAGGACAGCATAATAAAGAAGTTGCGGAAATAAATCATTCCGGAAGTATAAAAAATATTGATGAGACATACGATGAAGCTGATTATGTATATGGGAAATACCTGATAGCTGCAAAGAATGATGTCTTTGCTGAATTTCTGGCTAAGGAAAAAGAACGCATGGAAAAAGTGATGGCTTCACTAAAAAAAAGCGGTATGTCCGATGAAGAAATAAGTAAACAAAAGATAATTGCTGAATATGATTTATTGTTAAAGACAATATGCAGGATGCAGTAAATAAAATTTTGTGAGCGGAAAGGGATAGTGTGGATATGGTTAAAGTGACAGTTTCCGGCGTAACAAAGGAATATGAGACCGGGATTACATATGGAGAAGTTTCAAAAGATTTTAAAGATAATTGCAAATATGATATAATTTTGGCAAAACAGGGTGCAAAGCTTATCGAGTTAAATAAAAAGATAAAAACTGATTGTGAGATAGAATTTTTAGATATTTCGGACCCAAACGGTCACAAAACATATGTCAGAGGCGTAAATCTGCTGTTGCTGGATGCTTTTTACGAAGTGTGTAAGGATATGCCGCTCAAAAATGTATTTATAAAATATATGATAGGTGACAGTTGCTACTGTGAAGCAGAGGGAATTGAAATAACGGATGAAATTTTAAAAAAAGTCGAGGAAAAGATGCACGAGCTTGTTAAAAAGGATATACCTTTTGAAAAGCGTGTAGTAAGCACTCAGGAAGCATCGGATATTTTTGAAAAACACAAGATGTATGATAAAAAGAAACTGTTTGAGTATAGGAGAGTGTCAACGGCAAACATCTATTCACTTGACGGTTTTGAGGATTACTATTACGGCTATATGCCATCAGGCAGCGGATTACTTAAATATTTCACGATAGAAAAGTATGATAATGGTTTTATGGTGAATATGCCAAACCAGAAAACTCCTACGGAAGTGAAAAATCATGTTCCGAGTCCGAATCTGTTTAAGACACTTCAGGAAGCCGGAAACTGGGGGAAAGTGGTTAATGTAAGAACTGTAGGAGCGTTAAATGAAATTGTTGCAAATGGAGGGGCATCAAACCTTATTCTTGTGCAGGAGGCATTACAGGAAAAGAAAATCGCACAGATAGCGGAAAAGATAGCCGGGGATGCGAGTAAAAAGTTTGTGATGATAGCCGGACCGTCATCATCAGGAAAAACATCATTTTCGCACAGATTATCCATTCAGCTTAGGACATTTGGCATAACACCGCATCCTATCTCGCTCGACAATTATTTCAAAAATAGGGAAGATACGCCGATAGATGAAAACGGAAACTATGATTTTGAATGTCTTGAAGCTATAGATGTGGAGCAGTTCAACAAGGATATGACTGCACTTTTAGCCGGAGAGACCGTTCAGATGCCGGTGTTTAACTTTCTTACGGGACATAGGGAATACAAAGGTGATTTTCTAAAACTTGGAAAGGATGATATACTTGTGCTTGAGGGTATTCACGGCTTAAATGACAAACTTTCATATTCACTCCCGAAAGAAAGTAAGTTTAAGATATATATAAGTGCACTTACCCAGTTAAATATTGATGAGCACAATAGAATATCGACAACTGACGGCAGACTTATAAGACGAATGGTAAGAGATGCGAGAACGAGAGGTTCATCGGCAGCAAAAACCATCTCAATGTGGCCGTCGGTAAGGAGGGGGGAGGACAAATATATATTCCCGTTCCAGGAGGAAGCAGATGTGATGTTCAATTCGGCACTCATATATGAGCTTGCGGTATTAAAACCATATGCCGAAGCGATACTCTTTGGAATACCAAAGGATGCACCGGAGTATATAGAAGCAAAAAGGCTGCTTAAATTCCTTGATTATTTCCTTACGATAAGCAGTGAGGGAATACCTAAAAATTCGCTTATGCGTGAGTTTGTGGGTGGAAGTGTTTTTAATGTTTAGATAAATGACAGAAAGGAAACGACATAATATGGCAAAGATAATTGATGGTAAGAAGATTTCACAGGAGATTAAGGATGAACTCAAGGAGAGAGTGGCTGCTCTTAAGGAAAAGGGTGTTGAGGTTACTCTTGCGGTTATTCAGGTTGGTAATAACCCGGCTTCAACTGTTTATGTTGGCAATAAGAAAAAGGCTTGTGCTTATGTTGGCATAAGATCACTTGCGTATGAACTTCCGGAGGAGACTACGGAAGCAGAGCTTCTTGAACTTGTAGAGAAGTTAAATAAAGATGACTCAGTTAATGGAATTTTGGTTCAGCTTCCACTTCCTAATCATATTGATGAGGATAAGGTTATTAAGACTATCGCACCTGAAAAAGATGTTGACGGTTTCCATCCTGAGAGTGTCGGAAGACTTAGCATAGGACAGAAAGGTTTTGTTTCATGTACACCGGCAGGTATCATTCAGCTTTTGAAGCGTTCTGATATAGAGATTGACGGTAAAGAGTGCGTTATCATAGGAAGAAGCAATATCGTAGGGAAACCTATGTCTATGCTTTTGCTTAGGGAAAACGGAACTGTTACCATCTGCCATTCGCATACAAAGAATTTAAAAGAAGTTACAAAACGTGCGGATATACTTATCGTTGCGATAGGTAAGACAAAATTTGTAACTGCCGATTATATCAAAGAGGGGGCTGTTGTTATTGATGTCGGAATGGACAGAGATGAGAACGGGAAACTCTGTGGAGATGTTGATTATGCAGATGTAGAGCCAAAGGCCGGTGCGATAACACCTGTTCCGGGCGGAGTAGGTCCTATGACTATCGCAATGCTTATGCATAACTGTGTAAGCTCAGTTGAAGAATAATTATAGAAAAGAGGAATACAGTGAATATATTTTTTGTATCATTGGGATGTGATAAGAACCTTGTGGATAGTGAGATGATGATTACATCTCTTAGAAAAAACGGTTTTGTCCTTACGGATGATATTGAGGATGCGGATGTTATTGTTGTAAATACCTGTTGTTTTATAGGTGATGCAAAAGAGGAGAGCATCAACACGCTTATTGAGATGGGTGGTTACAAGGAGGGAAGATGCAAACTTCTGGTTGCAGCGGGCTGCCTTGCACAGAGGTACCACAATGAGATTAAGGAGGATATTCCTGAAGTTGACCTTATTGTCGGAACGATGGGATATGAGGATTTATCAGAAAAGATAAATGAAGCTTTAGGCGGCAAAGGAGTTTTAGAGTCTTTAAAGGACATTGATTATCTTCCGACACCGCTTACCGACAGAGACAGTATGTCAGGCGGTTACTATGCGTACTTAAAGATTGCTGAGGGATGTGACAAGTGCTGTACCTACTGCGTTATTCCAAAAGTCAGAGGTCATTACAGAAGTGTTCCAATGGATAATCTTATCGCACAGGCAAAACATCTTGTTGCAAACGGAGCAAAGGAACTTATCCTTGTCGCACAGGAGACTACCCTTTACGGTAAGGATATTTATGGCGAAAAGAGTCTGCCAAAGCTTTTAGAGGAACTTTCTAAGATTGATGAGCTTAAATGGATAAGGATATTATATTGTTATCCTGAGGAGATTACGGATGAGCTTATATCTGCGATAAAAAATCTTCCGAAAGTCTGCCATTATCTTGATATGCCTATCCAGCACGGTTCAGATGATGTGCTTAGGAGAATGGGAAGATGGACGAACAGGGAGCAGATAGAAAAAACTGTTGCAAAACTCAGAGAGGAAATCCCTGACATTGCACTTAGGACAACTCTTATAACGGGATTTCCGGGTGAAACGGAAGATGATTTTGAGCAGGTAAAAGAGTTTGTAAAGAAAATGGAGTTTGACAGGCTCGGCGTATTTACTTATTCAAGAGAAGAAGACACACCTGCGGCTGAGATGGACGGTCAGATAGACGAGGAAGTCAAAGAAGCAAGGCGTGACGAGATAATGCAGATACAGCAGGATATTGCTTTTGACAAGAGTAATTCAAGAGTGGGAGAAATATACGAGGTAATGATAGAGGGAAGACTTCCAGACGAAGGAGTATATATTGCGAGAACATATATGGATGCTCCGGATGTTGACGGATATGTTTTCATTCAGTCAGATTACAATCTTGATTCAGGCGATTTTGTTAAGGTCGAGGTAACAAGATCAGATGAGTATGACCTTATAGCCGAAATAATAGAATGAGAGGATCACAGTATGAATCTACCAAATAAAATAACAATGTTGAGAGTTATAATGATACCGTTCTTTGCATTTTTTATGCTTACGGATGTTGTCGGAAATTCTAAGTATATTGCCGTTGCAATCTTTATCATAGCATCACTTACGGATACGCTTGACGGATTTATTGCAAGGAAATACAATCTTGTGTCAAACTTCGGAAAGTTTATGGACCCGCTTGCAGATAAACTGCTTGTCAGCACGGCACTCATATGTTTTGTATCTGTACCTGATAATCCTATGCCGGTATGGGGAGTTATTGTTATCATAAGCAGAGAGTTTATCATAAGTGGTTTCAGACTTGTTGCCGCAAATGAGGGCATTGTGCTCGCTGCAAGCTGGTGGGGCAAGATTAAGACCACTGTCCAGATGGTGATGTCAGTGCTCCTTATTGTGAATTTTGACGGTGAAGTGATAGATATTATCGAAAATATATTTATCTATGCGGCTATCGCTCTGACGGTAATATCACTTGTGGATTATCTCATTAAGAACTGGAAAGTTCTTGACGACGGAAAAATGTGATACAGAAAGGCTGACAAAAGATGGATAAAGTAATAGTTGTCGGAGGAGGAGCAGCAGGAATTATGGCTGCTATATCTGCCGCAGAGTCGGGAGATAGTGTGCTTCTTATCGAAAAGAACGAAAAACTTGGAAAAAAAGTTTATATCACCGGCAAGGGAAGATGTAATATAACAAATGACAGCGATGTTGAAAATCTGCTGAAAAATGTAAGGTCAAATCCAAAGTTTTTATACAGTGCTTTTTATACATTTGACAGTTACCGCATGATGGACTTTTTAGAAAGCGAAGGACTTAAGATAAAGACTGAACGCGGAAACAGGGTTTTTCCGGAGTCTGATAAGTCATCTGATGTGATAAGGACACTGAAAAAAGCACTTGAAAAAAGAAAAGTAAAGATACTTTTAAATACAAAGGTAAATAAAATAGATATTAAAGACGGTATATGCAAAGGTGTAGAAGTACAGTCGGGCAGCAGGAGTGAAAATTATACGGCTGATAAAGTTATAGTTGCGACAGGCGGCTGTTCTTACCAGTCAACAGGCTCGACCGGGGACGGCTATAAATTTGCAAAAGATGCAGACATAAAGGTGACAAAATGTTATCCGTCACTTGTGCCGTTTAATATTGACTCTGATATACCAAAGAGATTGCAAGGGCTTTCACTTAGAAATGTGAAAATGACGCTTACCGATAAAGGCAGGGCTGTATATGAGGAACTTGGCGAGATGCTGTTTACGCATTTTGGCGTGAGCGGACCACTTGTACTTAGTGCGAGTACACTTGTTGCAGGTAAGGATATGTCTGATGTAAAGATAAGGATAGACTTAAAACCTGCTTTGTCAAATGAACAGCTTGATGAGAGGATACTCAGAGATTTTTCCGAAAATAAAAACAGCTATTTTAAGAACAGTCTGTCAAGGCTTCTGCCGTCAAAACTGATTCCGGTGATAGTGGAACTTTCAGGTATTGATGAGCAGAAACAGGTAAATAACATAACAAAAGAAGAAAGACATAAGCTAGTCAGTCTTTTAAAGGGAGTGACATTTAAGATAGACAGTCTGCGTGGATTTAATGAAGCAATAATAACAAAAGGCGGTGTGTCGGTTAAGGAGATAAATCCGGGGACTATGGAATCAAAGAAAGTTAAGGGTCTTTTCTTTGCCGGAGAGGTTCTTGATCTCGATGCGGTCACGGGAGGATACAATCTTCAGATAGCATGGTCAACAGGGTATCTTGCAGGAATGAACTGAAATTCTTCGTTCAGAAGATTTCGAGAGCACATAACAGGACAACGGAGGGAAATATGTATAATATAGCAATAGACGGACCGGCAGGAGCCGGAAAAAGTACGATAGCAAAAAAGGCGGCAAAAAAACTTGATTTTATATATGTTGACACGGGAGCTATGTATAGGGCAATAGCACTTTATTTTATAAGAGCCGGTGTGAAAGCCGAGGATGAAAAGACAATAAGTGAAAAATGTGTGGATATTGATGTTTCGATAGATTATGTTGACGGTGCACAGCAGGTTATCTTAAATGGAGAAAATGTAAATGACTTTATCAGAACAGAACAGGTCAGCATGATGACTTCAAATATATCAAAGTATCCTGCTGTAAGAGAAAAACTCTTAAATCTCCAGAGACAGCTTGCTGCACAGAAAAATGTCATAATGGATGGCAGGGATATAGGAACATGTGTACTACCTGATTCAAAGACAAAGATATTCCTTACGGCGAGTGCGAAAGAGAGAGCGAGAAGAAGATATAAAGAGCAGGTTGAAAGAGGAATAGAGTGTGACATCGACCAGATAGAGAAAGATATAATAGCAAGGGACGAGCAGGATATGAACAGGAAGACAGCACCTTTAAAGCAGGCTGAGGATGCCGTGCTTATCGACTCGTCTGATATGAGCATTGAGCAGGTGGTTGATGCGATAATTGAAACTTTTGAAGCTACAAAATAAAATCATCGGAGAATGTGCTTTCAGGTTATGTTAAGAAAAGCCATTGTCACGGATAAAAGGGAGCGATATGAGAGAAGTTACAACTGCAAAGAGTGCAGGATTTTGTTTCGGAGTCAGGCGTGCCGTTGACATGGTATATGCTGAGGCTAAGAAAGATAACAGGGTATTTACACTCGGACCTATCATTCACAATGAGCAGGTAGTAAAAGATTTAGAAAAAAAAGGTGTAAAAGTCATAGATTCTGTTAATGATATAAGTGAAAAAGAAAATACAACTATAATAATACGTTCACACGGAGTGCCGCAGAATGTCATAAATGCACTTAAAGAAAAAAAAGTAAATATCGTTGATGCGACCTGTCCTTTTGTGTCAAAGATACACAAAATAGTAAAGCAGGCATCTGAGGATGGGAAAACGGTTGTGATTGTCGGAAGTGATAATCATCCTGAAGTAGAGGGGATAAAAGGCTGGTGCGTCAGCAAACCGATAGTTATAGAAAGTGCTTCGGAGGCTGAAAAACTAGACAATTTCGGCGGTAAAAAATTGTGTATTGTGTCACAAACGACATTTAATTACAAGAAATTCAAAGATATAGTTGATATTTTATCCAAAAAGAGTTATGATATAGATGTTATGAATACAATTTGCAACGCTACCGAAGAGCGTCAGACAGAAGCGGGTACTATTGCGAGGCAATCCGACGCGATGTTAGTAATAGGTGGAAAACATAGTTCAAACACCCAGAAACTTTATGAAATTTGTAGAAAAGAGTGTGAGAACACATATTTTATACAGACACTTGATGACCTGGATTTGAAGCAATTTCAATCTTTTCGTAGCGTGGGTATTACTGCCGGGGCTTCAACCCCAAATAATATTATTAAGGAGGTTCAATCATATGTCAGAAATGAATAATGAATTTGAACAGTTATTGGAAGAATCATTAGTAACAATCCACAATGGAGAGATTGTAGAAGGGACAGTTATCAGCGTTAAGGAAGACGAGATCATCTTAAATATCGGTTATAAGGCTGACGGTATCATTACAAGAAATGAATACAGCAATCAGTCAGGCATCGACCTTAGAGAAGTTGTTAAAGAGGGCGACAAGATGAAAGCTAAAGTTCTTAAAGTAAACGACGGTGAGGGACAGGTTCTTCTCACATACAAGCGTTTAGCTATGGAGCAGAGTAATGAGCACATCAGAGAAGCTTTCGAGAACCACACTGTATTAAAGGCAACTGTAACAGATGTATTAACAGGTGGATTAAGTGTTGTTGTTGAAGAGACAAAGGTATTTATCCCTGCAAGTCTTGTATCAGACACATACGAGAAAGATCTTTCAAAGTATGCAGGACAGGAAATAGAGTTTGTTATCAGTGAGTTCAATCCTAAGAAGAGAAGAATCATCGGTGACAGAAAGCAGCTTTTAGTTGCAGAAAAGAAGAAACTTCAGGAAGAATTATTCGCAAGAATCCATGTTGGAGATGTTGTAGAAGGAACAGTTAAGAATCTTACAGACTTTGGTGCATTTATTGATTTAGGCGGAGCAGACGGACTTCTCCATATCTCAGAAATGTCATGGGGTCGTGTTGAGAATCCTAGAAAAGTATTTAATGTCGGAGACAAGACAAAAGTTCTTATCAAAGACATCAAGGATGATAAGATTGCACTCAGCCTTAAGTTTGAGGATCAGAACCCTTGGTTAAACGCTGCTGATAAGTACAGCGTAGGTTCTGTTGTGAAAGGCAAAGTTGCAAGAATGGCTGATTTCGGTGCTTTTGTTGAGCTTGAGCCGGGAGTTGATGCATTACTCCATGTTTCACAGATTTCAAGAGAGCATGTAGATAAGCCTTCAGATGTATTAAAGGTTGGTCAGGAAGTAGAAGCAAAGGTTGTTGACTTTAATTCAGAAGACCATAAGATCAGCTTAAGTATAAAAGCTCTTTTAAATGACAATGATCAGGAAGAAGAGGAAGTAACTGAGTAATCAGAACACAGGATGTTCTTGGAAGCGCCAGTCCGTTTGTTCGGATTGGCGTTTTTGATTAAGGAGGGACGAGAGAATGGGCGATTATGAAAAGTTTAAAGAAAAAGTATATCAGCTTACGAAGATTGATCTTAGTAGTTACAAAGAAAGACAGATGAAAAGGCGTATTGATTCGTTGATAACAAAAAATAATATAAAAAGTTATGATGAATATATAGAAGCTATCAAATCAGATAAAAAAATGCTCGATGATTTTGTTACCTATCTTACGATAAATGTATCAGAGTTTTATCGTAATCCTGAGCAGTGGAAACTTCTTGAAAACGAGATACTTCCATACCTTTTCGAGCGTTTTGGAAATAATCTCAAGATATGGAGTGCGGCGTGTTCAACGGGAGATGAACCATATACGCTTGTAATGCTTCTCTCAAAATTTATACCTTTAAATAAGATAAAGGTCATAGCAACCGATCTTGACAGGGTTGTTCTTGAAAAAGCTCATATTGGATTGTATGATGAAAAGAGTCTTAAGGGACTTCCAAAAGAATATATCACGAAATATTTTACTAAAGTCGGTACAAAAAGTTATCAGATTTCGGATGATATAAAGAAATGCGTAGAATTTAAACAACACAACCTTTTAAAGGATACATATCCTTCAGATTGCAATATGATAATCTGCAGAAATGTGATGATTTATTTTACGGAGGAAGCTAAGGCGGAAATATATAAAAAGTTTAATGCGTCTCTAAAAAGTGACGGCATATTGTTTGTTGGAAGTACAGAACAGATAATATCACCTGGAGATTCAGGCTTTTCTACATATAAATCATTTTTCTATAAAAAGGCAGCCAGGTAGCAGGCTGCTTTTTGTTATGTTTGTTTTTGTATGTGGACAGTGAAGATAGTTAACAGGCTTTTTGTCGGTTTTGCTGTTTTAACTTGCACTATTTTAAGTTTTTTAGTAAAATGAAAATTGTGTATAAAAAACTGATTATAAAAAAATACAGTATGAGGTGAAATATGAGTGATATTATTAAAGTAGTAGTTGATGCCATGGGTGGTGACAATGCACCTGAAGCACCGATAAAAGGTGCCGTTGATGCTGTTAATGAAAATGAAAAGATAAATGTTGTACTGGTGGGAAGAACTGATGACATTAAATCAGAGCTTGCTAAATATACTTATGATAAAGAGCGTATAACTATAGTTCATGCAGAGGATATTATAGGATTTGATGAACCACCGGTAATGGCTATAAGAAAAAAGAAACAGTCATCTATTGTTGTCGGTATGAACCTTGTAAAACATGGCGAAGCGGATGCTTTCGTATCAGCCGGAAGTACAGGTGCAATACTTGTTGGTGGTCAGTTTGTTGTGGGTAGAATCAAAGGCGTAGAGCGTTCGCCTCTCGCACCGCTTATTCCTACAGCAAAAGGTCCAGCACTTCTTATTGACTGTGGAGCAAATGTGGATGCCAGAGCATCTCATCTTGTTCAGTTTGCAAAGATGGGCTCAATATATATGGAGAGGATAGTCGGCATAAAAAACCCCCGTGTTGCCATTGTAAACATTGGTGCTGAGGAAGAAAAAGGAAATATGCTCGTAAAAGAGACATATCCATTACTCAAAGAATGTAAAGATATAAATTTTGTTGGAAGTATAGAGGCAAGGGATATACCAAAGGGAGATGCAGATGTTATAGTATGTGAGGCATTTGTTGGAAATGTAATCCTTAAATTATATGAAGGTCTTGCAGCAACACTTCTTGGAAAAGTAAAAGAGGGACTTATGTCAAGCCTCAGAAGTAAAATAGGAGCACTTCTTATCAAACCTGCACTTAAATCAACACTTAAGCAGTTTGATACATCAGACCAGGGAGGAGCACCTTTGCTCGGTTTAAACGGGCTTGTAGTGAAAGCCCACGGAAGTTCAACAAGTGTTGAGATAACTCAGGCTATAAGACAGTGCATACAGTTCAATGAAGAAAAGATAAATGAAAAAATAAAAGAAAATCTTATTATTGAATAGGTGGTGCTCGTATGGAATTTAAAAAGCTTCAAAAGATTATTGCAGAAGTTTTAGGTATTGGAGATATGGAAATATTTCAAGAAATGAGTTTTGTGGATGACCTCGGTGCTGATTCGTTGGAACTTTTTCAGATTCTTATGGGAGTTGAACAGGAATTCGATATATCAATAGACGAAGAAAGTCTGAAAGATGTTGACACGGTTGGAGATTTGCTGGAGCTTATATGTTAAATATGACATATAGGCAGGCTGCTTTAGCGGCAGATAGTATGAGCAGATAGTAGAGCAGACCTATGAATATCAGCTTGACAAAACCGTTGGCATATAGGGCTTAAAAGGTTAGGAGTGTGCCTGATGAAACAGGAAAAATTATTAGAGTTTCAGAAAAAAACAGGATATGAGTTTAAAAATGTAGAGCTGCTTATAACAGCACTTACGCACAGTTCATATTCAAATGAAAACAGATTAAAAAAATATATGTGTAATGAGCGTCTTGAATTTTTGGGAGATGCCGTACTTGAGCTTGTTTCAAGTGAACAGATATATAAGGATAATCCTACAAAGCCTGAGGGTGACATGACAAGAATGAGAGCGAGCTGGGTATGTGAGCCGACGCTTGCACTATGTGCAAGAGATATAGATCTCGGTGAGTATGTGATGCTTGGAAGAGGTGAAGATCTTACAGGCGGTAGAGAGAGAGACTCTATTTTGTCTGATACACTTGAGGCGACTATAGGTGCAGTCTACCTTGATGGTGGATTTGAAAAGGCGAAAGAATATATTGACAGACATATATTAAAAGATATAGAAAATAAAAAGCTGTTTTACGACAGCAAGACTATTTTACAGGAAATTGTTCAGGGAGAGCATCTTGAGATGGAATATGAGCTGCTTAAAGAAGAAGGACCTGACCATAACAAATCATTTACGGTTGCCGTAAACATAAATGGAGAGAGACTTACGACTGCAACAGGAAGAACAAAGAAAAAAGCAGAACAGTCAGCAGCTTATCAGGCTATACTTAAACTTCATAAATCATAAGTAGGAGAAACATCAGATGTATTTAAAAAGCTTAGAGGTACATGGTTTTAAATCATTTGCCAATAAATTGATATTTGAATTTCACGACGGCATAACGGCTATCGTAGGGCCAAACGGCAGCGGTAAGAGTAATGTTGCCGATGCTGTAAGGTGGGTGCTTGGAGAGCAGAGTGCAAAGCAGCTTCGCGGTGCAAAAATGGAGGATGTTATTTTTTCAGGAACTCAGATGAGAAAGCCGCTTGGATTTGCATATGTAGCCATTACCATAAGCAATGAAGATCATAAATTAAATGTTCCCTATGAGGAAGTAAAGATAGCAAGAAGAGTTTACAGGTCAGGAGAGAGTGAATATCTATTAAATGGCACGGCTTGCAGGCTTAAGGATGTTCAGGAACTTTTGTTTGATACAGGTATCGGTAAAGAAGGATATTCGATTATCGGACAGGGACAGATAGATAAGATACTTAGCGGAAAACCTGAGGAGAGACGAGAACTTTTTGATGAGGCGGCAGGAATCGTTAAATATAAGAGAAGAAAAGCTGCTGCACAAAAAAATCTTGAAGAGGAAAAGCATAATCTTGAAAGAATTGAAGATATTCTCTCCGAGATAGAAAAACAGGTAGAGCCTCTTGAAAAGCAGGCAGCAAAGGCAAAACAGTATCTTGCGTTTCGTGATGAGCTGAGGGTTCAGGATGTAAATATGTTCCTTATTGAGTATGACCGTATTCATGAGGAAATAAAGGAGTTTGAGGGAAAACAGGCAATCGCTGATAATGATCTTAAAAATGCCAATCAGGAATATGAAAAAAGCAAGCGTGAGTATGAGAGAGTACAGTCAGAGCTTGATGAAAAGATAAAGAGCATAGAATTAAAAAAAGACAGACTGAATCAGTCGCGTGTCATGTTAAACAATTGTGAGGGTGATATAAGACTTTTAAACGAGCAGATAAACGGTATCAGACAGAGTGAAAATCATTATAGGGAAGCTATAGAGAACTATAAAGAGCGTATTAAAAATTTTGAGGATGAACATAAACAGTATGCCGTCCAAAAAGAAGAAAACAGCAAAAAGACAGAAGAGATAAAGTCTTTAGCAAAAGAGAATGAAAAACTTATTGCAAATAAAAAAGAGACAGCTTTTGAAATAGAAAATGACATAAAGTCCGTTCAGGATATGAAGCTTGCCGGAATAAATGCGGCGGCTGATATAAAAAGTGAAGAGTTAAAATATAAGACTTTGCTTGAGCAGAACAATATTAAGAGAGCCGAGTTAAACAAAAGAGTGCTTGCAAATAAGTCTGAGGCATCTGTTCTTACAGAGACAATCTCGTCACATAAAAAAGTTTATGATGAGATAACTGAAAAGATAAAAGCGATAGATGATTCAAATGCAGTAATGCAGGAAAAGTTTAATGGTATAAACGAAGAAAATCAGAACAGACGAAGAGAGCACAGTGATACACAGCAGAAATTCCATATGGAAAATTCAAGGCTTAATTCTCTTAAAAACATGACTGAGAGGTATGAGGGATTCGGTCAGAGTATAAAGCGTGTCATGGAGAGAAAAGAGGATACACCGGGAATCATAGGTGTAGTTGCCGATATCATAAGAGTTAAAAAAGAATATGAGATAGCGGTTGAGACAGCACTTGGCGGAAGCATACAAAATATTGTAACCGACAATGAGCAGACGGCAAAAAAGATGATAGAATATCTGAAAAAAAACAGATATGGACGAGCTACATTTTTACCTCTTACAAATATTCATAAAAAAGCGGCAAATAATGCCCGCAATGTTATGGCTGAAAAAGGTGTAATCGGGATGGCATCAGAGCTTGTGTCGGCAGATGAAAAGTATAATGACCTCGTGAATTATCTTCTTGGAAGGTTTGTCGTTGTCGATAATATAGACAATGCCATTGCACTTGCGGCAAAATATCATCACACACTCAGGATAGTAACGACCGAGGGAGAACTTTTAAATCCGGGCGGTTCGATGTCAGGTGGTGCATTTAAAAACAACAATAATCTTTTAGGCAGACGAAGACAGATAAAACAGCTTGAGGAAGATGTTGAAAAATTCAAAACCAAATTAACAGAGTATGCGGCACAGATAGAGCAGGGAGAAAAAGAGATAAAAGAGCTGCGTGAAAAAATCGGTGCCAACAACAGACTAAGACAGGAGCTTATAGTTAAACAGAATACGGAAAAAATTGGTTATGAGCGTGCGGTTTCAGACCTTAAGAAGAGCGAGGAGCAGCTTGAACTTATCAGAATCGAAGGAATGAGGATAGAGGAGGATAAGGACAAGTTAAAGGGTGTTATGGACGGCATTGGCCGTAGGATTTCGGAGAGCGAAGACGAGACAAGGGATTTTGATGAAAAGATAAGCCGGTATCAGGAAAAACTTGACAAAGTAAGAGAAGAACTTAATTTGTTGGAGCAAAAAGATTCTGAGTTTACGCTTAAGATAACATCACTTGCACAAAGCGAGGGCTTTATAAATGAAAATATGCTCCGTGCAAGTGAGGGTAAAGATACCGTATCCAAGCAGCTTGCACAGACTATCGAGGACAGTAGAAATATTGGTGGTCAGATTAAACAAAAACAGGATGAGATAATAAAAACCAGAAATATCATCAAAACAACAAAAGAAGAAATAGAAAATTCAGAGCTTGAGATTAAAAAGCAAAATCTGGAAAAAGAGGAACTTTCTGAAAAAAACAAGACTTTCCTTGACAAGAGAGAGGAATTGTCAAAAAATATAAATGAACTTGAAATGGAAAGTTTCAGACTTGCCGGAAGAAAAGAAAAGCTGACGGAGAGTATTGACAATTATACAAATTATATGTGGGAACAGTATGAACTTACATATCACAGTGCACTGGCACTTAAAACGCAGACAGAGCTTACCGTTTCAGGAATGAAAGCCAAGATAGCAGAGATAAAGAAACAGATAAAATCGTTAGGCTCGGTAAATGTAAATGCTATAGAGCAGTATAAGGAAGTATCAGAGAGATACGAACTCCTAACGACACAGCATGATGATCTTATTGAGGCTGCAAAGGTTTTGGAGGAGATAATAGAAAATCTTGACAATGATATGCGAAAACAGTTTGAGGAGCAGTTTGCAGAGATAAGAAGCCGTTTTGACAAAGTGTTTAAGGAATTGTTTGGCGGTGGTCGTGGAACGCTCGAACTTATGGAAGATGAGGATATTCTTACGGCAGGGATAAAGATAATCGCACAGCCGCCGGGAAAGAAACTCCAGAATATGATGCAGCTTTCAGGTGGAGAAAAGGCACTTACAGCTATTGCATTACTGTTTGCAATACAGAGCTTGAAGCCGTCACCGTTCTGTCTGCTCGATGAGATAGAGGCGGCACTTGATGACTCAAATGTAGACAGGTATGCGGAGTATCTGCATAAACTGACGAAAGATACACAGTTTATTGTCATCACTCATAGGCGTGGAACAATGAATGCTGCGGATATTCTCTACGGAATAACGATGCAGGAAAAAGGTGTTTCGACACTTGTATCGGTCAATCTGCTGGATGAGAAAGAGATTGCGAATTAAAGAGATTTGATTTAAGCTGTGTTGATATATTTAATAAAGATAAGATATTATGTAAATTAGGAATTTGAAATTCATTTATTATGTTATATGATTTTGTATGATATGGTAGAGTAAAGTTAAAGAATTTGGAGGAATTATGTGGGAAAGTATTAAGAATAAGTTTAGAAGAAATAAACATATTGAGGAAGAACAGAAAATTGAAACGGAAAACTTACAGAATGAGGAAGTAACAAATTCTGAAGCTGAAGCCTTTTTACAGAGTGGGGAGACAAATGCCAATTCTGATATGGAGAGTAGTTTACAGAGCGAGAAAAACATCCATTCCGAAACTGAGTCTTTACAGAGTGGCGAAGTTACACAGGATAAGGATAAATCACAGGATGTGGCTGTAGAAGCATCGAGTGAAGGAAGCAGTTCGGATGATGAAGCCGTTCATTTAGAAACAGAGTCTTTAAAGATTGAGAATGATATTCATCCAGAAACAAAAAATTTGTCACATGATGAGGTTGTAAAAGCATCAAATGAAAACAATGGTTCTGATAATGAAGCCATTTCAAGTGAAAATAACATTCCAGATAATGAAAATGTTTCAAATGAAGCAGCGGATAATTCGCAGAATGTTGATGATGGCGAAATCAAGACGGCAGAGGAGTCTGCCAAAAAGCCTAAGAAAAAAGGATTTTTTGGAAAGCTTATCGATGGTCTGACTAAGACAAGGGACAGCTTTGTTTCCGGTCTTGAAAATGTTTTCAGTGGATTTTCTGAGATTGATGACGATTTTTATGAGGAACTTGAGGAAGTCCTTATTATGGCGGATATAGGTGTTGCCACAACTGAGAAGATAATTGAAAATCTTCAGGCTAAGGTTAAGGAAAATAAGATTAAAGAGGTTGCAGTTTGCAGACAGCTTCTTATTGATTCAATAAAGGAACAGATGCGTGTGCATGATGATGCATATGATTTTGAAAATAAAAAATCGGTTGTTATGCTTATAGGAGTAAACGGTGTCGGAAAGACAACTTCTGTTGGAAAACTTGCGTCACAGTTTAAGGCGGACGGCAAGAAAGTTATTCTTGCGGCAGCAGATACCTTTAGAGCAGCAGCTATTGAACAGCTTACCGAATGGTCGAACAGAGCAGGAGTTGAGCTTATCGCAGGTCAGGAGGGCGGAGACCCGGCGGCAGTCGTATTTGATGCAGTTAATGCGGCAAAGGCAAGAAATGCTGATATACTTATATGTGACACGGCAGGACGACTCCACAATAAGAAAAATCTTATGGAGGAGTTAAAAAAGATAAACAGGATAGTTGAGAGAGAATATCCTGACGCATACAGAGAAACATTTGTCGTACTTGACGGAACGACAGGTCAGAATGCACTCGCACAGGCAAAACAGTTCAGTCAGGTTGCTGATATTACGGGAATAATCCTCACAAAACTTGACGGAACAGCTAAAGGTGGCATTGCCATAGCTATTCAGTCGGAAATGAACATTCCGGTTAAATATATAGGTATCGGTGAGCATATCGAGGATTTGCAGAAATTTGATGCAGATGCGTTTGTAGATGCATTGTTTGAGACAAAAGCTGAGTAGTGTGAAATATATCATATTTCACATTATGCCAAAGAAACCTGTGCACAATTTAATCAAGATTTATGATAGTTTCGCAAATACCTAAATTAAGAGTAACTTGAAAGGAGCATATAAAAATGTTGACATTAGAGAAATTTGAAGAAGCATCAGAAAAGGTGAAGGAGGTTGTGCTGCCTACAAACCTTATCTATAGTGAGTATTTTTCAGAGCAGACGGGAAATAAGGTTTATTTTAAACCTGAAAATATGCAGTACACCGGAGCTTACAAAGTAAGAGGCGCTTATTATAAGATAAGCACTCTCTCAGAGGAAGAAAGAGAGAAAGGTCTTGTAACTGCATCAGCAGGAAATCATGCACAGGGAGTTGCCTATGCGGCAAAACTTTACGGTGTGCCTGCAACGGTAGTCATGCCTACAACTACTCCGCTTATCAAGGTAAACAGAACAAAGGGTTATGGAGCAAAAGTAGTTCTTCACGGTTCTGTATATGATGAAGCCTGCCAGTACGCACTTGAACTTGCAAAAAAAGAGGGGGCAACATTTGTTCATCCTTTCAATGATGAAGTCGTAGCAACGGGACAGGGTACGATTGCAATGGAGATATTTAAGGAACTTCCGACTGTTGACATAATCCTTGTACCTATCGGAGGGGGTGGACTTGCAGCAGGAGTTTCAACACTTGCAAAACTTTTAAATCCTAATATAAAAGTAATAGGTGTTGAGCCGGCAGGAGCAAGCTGTATGAAAGCATCATTAGATGCAGGAAAGGTAATTACTCTTCCTGATGTAAATACCATAGCAGACGGTACGGCAGTAAAGACACCGGGAGACATTGTGTTCCCGTATATACAGAAAAACATTGATGAGATAATAGCAGTAGAAGATCAAGAACTTATCGTAAACTTCCTCGACATGATGGAAAATCATAAGATGCTCGTTGAAAACTCAGGTCTGCTTACTGTTGCTGCACTTAAGCATCTTGACTGCAAGGGTAAAAAGATAGTTTCTATCTTAAGCGGTGGAAACATGGATGTAATAACGCTTTCATCAGTTGTACAGCATGGTCTTATCGAGAGGGGACGAGTATTTACGGTATCGGTGCAGCTTCCTGACAGACCGGGTGAACTTGTAAATGTGGCCAATGTTATTGCAAAACTTAAGGGAAATGTAATCAGACTTGAGCACAATCAGTTTGTAAGCATAAACAGAAATGCCGCCGTTGAGCTCAGGATAACGCTTGAGGCATTTGGACATGAGCATAAGAAAGAGATTATCGAAGCATTGAAAAAACATGGATATGATCCGAAAGAAGAAAGCCCGACAGGATTATATGAATAATGCAATGAGCAGGCAGCAGCGACTGACAGCTCGCTGGCAGGTTTATGAATGTAAGAAATGAAAGGCTGAACTGTTACTGTAAAAGTGTAAGTGTGTTTTTTCAAATGAAAAAATAAATTAAGAAGTGGAGGTTTAGGATGAGTCAGTTTAAAAATACAACAGGTTATATAGGGAGCGAGTTACTCCATACACCGGGCGGAGTGAGAGATACTTACGGTGTAGAGTGTGAAAATAAATTAAATGTGGCGGGAAAAGTCCATGATGTTATGAAATCTTATGGTTTTGATGACATTCAGACCCCTGCATTTGAATATTTTGACATATTCAGCAAAGAGAGAGGAACAGCTTCTTCAAAAGAGATGTTTAAGTTCTTTGACAGGGGAAATAATACACTTGTATTAAGACCGGATATGACACCTCCGATAGCAAGATGCGTTGCAAAGTATTACAGAGAGGAACAGATGCAGGTTCGTCTTTGCTATACGGCAAACACATTTGTAAATACAGATCCTTATAAGGGAAAACTTCAGGAAGTGACACAGGTAGGTGCAGAGCTTTTTGGTGATGCAAGTTCAGATGCAGACGCAGAGATGATAGCACTTACGGTCGAGAGTCTTTTAAGCAGTGGTCTTAAGAGATTTCAGCTTGAGGTAGGTCATGCAGATCTGTTCAGGGGAATAGTTGAGGAGGCAGGTTTTACACCTGAGGAAACAGAAAAACTTCATGAACTTATTGAGAGTAAGAATTTTTTTGGTGTTGAGGATCTTCTCGACAATCTGACAGTATCAGAGGGACTTAAGGAGGTAATCTTAAAACTTCCTGACCTTTTAGATGACTTTGATGAAGCTGCTAAGTTTGTAAAGGAACGCTGCCAAAATGAAAGGGTTTTAAAGGCTCTTGACAGACTTGCAAAACTTGATAACATATTAAAAATATATGGATTTACAGATTATGTTACGATAGACCTCAGTATGTTAAGCCATTACAGTTATTATACAGGAATTATATTCAGGGCATATACATACGGTACGGGCGAAGCTGTGGCAACAGGAGGTCGTTATGACGGACTTGTGGGGCAGTTTGGAAAAGATACGCCTGCCATCGGTCTTGCCATTGTTTTAGACCAGCTTATGCTTGCACTTACAAGACAGAATATTCTCGATGAGAAGCTTGTATCAGGATGTATTCTTCTTTATCCTAAAGAACTCAGGGAAGAGGCATTAAACAAAGCTGCCGCACTTAGAAAATCGGGTGAGAATGTGCAGCTTGTACGCAAATCATCGCAGAAAGATATTGATTTGTATAAAGATTATGCAAAGAGAATGAATAAGGAAAAACTCTTGTATTTAAAAGATAAGACTGTAGTTGAAGAAATAACATTCAAGTAGGAGGGACATGATGGAATATATAACATTTGCACTGGCAAAAGGAAGACTTGCGAAACACACATTAAGTCTTTTGGAAAAGATAGGAATCACCTGTGAGGAAATGAAAGATGAAAAGACAAGAAAACTGGGATTTAAGTTTTTCCTCTCAAAAGCATCGGATGTCCCTACATATGTTGAACTTGGAGCAGCAGATATAGGAGTTGTCGGCAAAGATACGATACTTGAAGCCGGAAGAAAACTCTACGAAGTATTAGACTTAAATTGCGGAAAATGCCGTATGTGTGTGGCAGGACCGGCGAGTGCGAGAGAAAAGTTAAATGACGGCTCGCTTATAAGAGTTGCAAGCAAATATCCGGGAATAGCAAAAGATTATTTCTATAATAAAAAGCACCAGACAGTAGAGATAATCAAACTTAACGGCTCGGTAGAACTTGCACCTATCGTAGGACTTTCAGAAGTTATCGTTGATATAGTAGAAACCGGTTCTACATTAAGAGAAAACGGTCTTGAAGTTTTAGAGGAGATATGTCCTTTATCGGCGAGAGTAGTCGTAAATGAGGTGAGCATGAAAATGCAGCATGAAAGGATAACAAAACTTATCCGTGACCTTAAGAAAGTTATACCTGATGACTAGAAATAAATGACAATAGGAGATTGAGGAGCCGATTATATACTGTTTTGATTATACCGTGATAAAAGTATATTATAATGGTTTCGCAAATACCCGGTTAGTGATAAAAAGGGAGGCAGCTATGAGAATAGTTAAACTTACAGAAAAAGAGAAAAATAATATACTGGAAAACCTTTTAAAGAGAAGTCCGAACCAGTACAGTAAATTTGAAGATACTGTAAATGACATTATAGAGAATGTCAGAGCAAACAAGGACAAGGCATTGTTTGAATACACTGAAAAATTTGACGGTGTAAAGATTACTGAGGATACATTCAAGGTAACTGATGAGGAGATAGAAGAAGCCTACACTAAGGTGGATGAGCGTCTTATTGAGATAATAAGAAAAGCTCTTGTAAATATCAGGGACTATCACCAGAAACAGGTTCGTTACAGTTGGTTTGACAGCAAGACTGACGGAACACTTCTCGGACAGAAGATAACACCGCTCGCAAGAGTAGGTGTTTATGTGCCGGGCGGAAAAGCGGTATATCCGTCATCAGTGCTTATGAACATCGTACCGGCAAAGGTTGCAGGTGTTGAGAAGATAGTTATGACAACACCACCCGGAAAAGACGGAAAAGTATATCCTATAACGCTTGTGGCAGCACATGAAGCAGGTGTAGATGAGATTTATAAGGTCGGCGGAGCACAGGCTGTTGCGGCACTTGCATTTGGTACAGAGAGCATTAAGAAAGTTGACAAGATAGTAGGACCCGGAAATATTTTTGTTGCACTTGCAAAAAAAGCTGTTTATGGTCATGTCAGCATTGACTCTATCGCGGGACCAAGTGAGATACTTGTACTTGCCGACGAAACGGCAAATCCAAGATATGTGGCAGCAGACCTTTTATCACAGGCAGAGCATGATGAGATGGCATCAGCTATCCTTGTAACGACAAGTGAGGAACTTGCAAAGAAAGTATCAGAGGAAGTTGACGGATTTGTAAAAGTCCTTTCAAGAAAAGAGATAATACAGAAGTCGCTTGATTCATACGGTTATATACTTGTGGCAAATGATATGAAAGAAGCAATCGATAGCATCAGAGCATCTTGAGATAGTGACAAAAAATCCTTTTGACACTATGACAAGAATAAAAAATGCAGGAGCGATATTCCTCGGAGAGTACAGCAGTGAGCCGCTCGGTGATTATTTTGCAGGACCTAACCATGTACTTCCTACGAATGGTACGGCAAAGTTCTTCTCACCTCTTTCAGTTGATGATTTCATAAAGAAATCAAGCATAATCTCATACTCTGAGGAGGCACTTAAACTTATCCATACGGATATTGAGGACTTTGCAAAGGCCGAAAAACTTACGGCACACGCAAACTCAATCGCTGTCAGATTTGAACAAAAATAAGCATTTCAAAAACTTATGGTGTATAGAGCACTAAGCGGTGGATAAATGGGATGCTTATGTCAGTGGGAGTAAGCTTTTACTGAAAGGCAGCAAAGGCGGAGTGCGAATGTCCGCTTTACTAAAAACGGGCAGGAAACTGCATTGGAAAGGGTTGGTTTTTATTATGAATGAAAATGTAAAAGCAAGAATGGCCGAGATTTCAAGGGTGACCGGAGAAACTGATATTTTAGTTAAGTTAAATCTTGATGGCAGTGGCAAAGCTGATATAGATACAGGCATTGGTTTTTTCGACCATATGCTGAACAGTTTTGCACGACATGGCCTTTTTGACCTTACGGTTAAGGTTAAGGGAGATTTAGAGGTTGACTGCCACCATTCTATTGAGGATACAGGTATCGTTCTCGGTCAGGCTATAAAGGAGGCTGTCGGGGACAAGAAAGGTATTAAGAGATTTGGTGAGTGTATTCTTCCTATGGATGAGACTCTTATGCTTTGTGCACTTGATCTTTCAGGCAGACCTTATCTTGTAGAAAATATGGAGTTTAGCGTATCTAAGGTAGGCGAATTTGACACAGAGATGGTACATGAATTTTTCTATGCCGTAAGCTATTCTGCAGGTATGAACCTGCATTTAAAGATGCTTGACGGTTCAAATAATCATCATATAATAGAAGCTGCGTTTAAATCATTTGCAAAGGCACTTGACAGGGCAGTTATGTATGATGAGAGAATAAGTGATGTACTCTCAACAAAAGGAAGTTTAGGAGAATAGGATATATGAAAAAGAAGAAAATAATACCATTTATAAATGCGGAAAATGAATATCCGGAAAACATTATAAAACTTGCGGATGAATATGCGTGTAAGGGTGCAGATGAATTGTTTATCTACAATTATACCGGGGACGAGGCGTCGAGAGATGAATTTTTAAGCACGGCAAGAGTGATTGAAAAACAGATAGACATTCCGTTTATGATAGGAATGTATGTTGAGCGTTTTGAAGATGCAAAAAAAGCACTTTATACCGGAGCATACAAACTTGTGCTTAGAAATGCACTTCTGCCGGAACAGAAAGTGATAGACGAGATAACAGCCAGGTTTGACAAGGACAAGCTTATGCTTGAAGTTGACATGAAAGCCGCTTTTATGAATGCAGAAGCACTTGACAGGTATTATGATATGGGAATAGGTTCGGCGATGCTTAAACATATCGACTGCACAAAGAGTTTTACTGATGCCATAAATAGTACAAAAATGGATATTATGATAAGGGATGGTCTTATAAGAAATGACCTTGCAGAGCTTTTATCATTTGAAAAAACAGATGCCGTATCAACAAATTATTTTGAAGATACCGAGGACAGAGATATATACAGGGCAAAAAGAGCCTTAAAAGAAAAAGGAATAGATGTAGAAGTGTTTGAAAGTCTTATTGATTTTTCAGACTTTAAACTTATGGACAATGGTCTTATCCCGGTAGTAGTTCAGGATTACCGCACAAACGAAGTTCTCATGGTTGCTTACATGAATGAGGAGTCATATGGAAAGACTATCGAGTGTGGCAAAATGACTTACTACAGTAGAAGCAGACAGGAATTGTGGCTTAAAGGAGATACATCAGGTCATTATCAGTATGTAAAGAAACTTATGCTCGACTGTGACAATGATACAATTCTTGCAAAAGTTCGTCAGGTCGGAGCTGCC
>OODT01000661.1_pt1 | contig 31939 bp, 30 predicted proteins | sample 1671841 | NCBI WGS metagenome assembly OODT01 (sample SAMN06348198, study PRJEB24527) | human gut metagenome | biome: human gut; feature: ankylosing spondylitis patient; material: feces | host: Homo sapiens | place: China | collected 2015-10 | reverse complement strand
GTGACCAAAGGCTCGGAGCGCGCGCCCAACCGAAGCCTGTTTTACGCCCTGGGCTACACCCCGGAAGAGCTGGACCGCCCCCTCATCGGTGTGGTGAGCGCCTACAGCGAGATCGTCCCCGGCCACATGAATCTGGATAAGATCGCCGACGCCGTCAAGGCAGGCGTCCAGATGGCAGGCGGCACCCCCATCCTCATCCCGGCCATCGGCGTCTGCGACGGCATCGCCATGGGCCATGTGGGCATGAAGTACAGCCTGGCCTCCCGGGAGCTGATCTGCGACAGCGTGGAGACCATGCTGATGGCTCATCAGCTGGACGGTCTGGTGCTGGTGCCTAACTGCGATAAGATCGTTCCCGGCATGGTCATGGCCGCTGTCCGCATGGATGTGCCTGCCGTGGTCTGCTCCGGCGGCCCCATGCTGGCCGGTACCTATGGCGGCGAGGAAGTCAGCCTTTCCAAGATGTTCGAGGCCGTGGGCGCCTATAAGGCCGGCATGATCACCGACGAGCAGCTGGAAGACTGCACCTGCAACTGCTGCCCCAGCTGCGGCAGTTGCTCCGGCATGTACACCGCCAACAGCATGAACTGCCTGTGCGAGGCCATCGGCATCGCACTGCCCGGCAACGGCACCATCCCCGCCGTCTACTCCAAGCGGCTGCAGCTGGCAAAACACGCCGGTATGGCCGTCATGGATATGGTGAAGAAGGGTATCACCGCCCGCCAGATCATCAACGAGCGCTCCATCCGCAATGCGCTGACCTGCGATATGGCGCTGGGCTGCTCCACCAACACCGTCCTCCACCTGCTGGCCATCGCCTACGAGGCCGGTGTGCCCATCGACCTGAAGCTTTTCAATGAGATCAGCGCCAAGACCCCGAACCTCTGCCATCTGGCCCCCGCAGGCCCCACCCACATGCCCGACCTCTACGCCGCCGGCGGCATCCCCGCCGTGCAGGCAGAGCTGGCCAAGAAGGGTCTGCTGGACCTGGATGTCCCCACCGTCACCGGCAAGACCCTCGGCGAGAACATCAAGGGCGCTCACATCCTGAACGACAAGGCTATCCGTCCCATCGAGGATCCCTATTCTCAGACCGGCGGCCTGCAGATCTTGTGGGGCAACATCGCCCCCGATGGCTGCGTCGTCAAGCGCAGCGCCGTGGCCCCCGAGATGCAGGAGCACTCCGGCCCGGCCCGCGTCTTCAACAGCGAGGAAACGGCCATCGCCGCCATCTATGCGGGCAAGATCGTCCCGGGCGACGTGGTGGTCATCCGCTACGAAGGCCCCAAGGGCGGCCCCGGTATGCGTGAGATGCTCAACCCCACCTCCGCTCTGGCCGGCATGAAGCTGGACAAGACCGTGGCCCTCATCACCGATGGCCGCTTCTCCGGCGCTTCCCGCGGCGCTGCCATTGGCCACGTCAGCCCGGAGGCCGCTTCCGGCGGCCCCATCGGCCTTGTTGAGGAAGGCGATACCATCCACATCGACATCCCCAACGCCAGCATCACGCTGGAAGTGCCCGATGAGGTGCTGGCCCAGCGCAAGGCAAAGTATGTCGCTCCCGAGCCCAACATCAAGACCGGCTGGCTCAGCCGCTACGCCCGTATGGTCACCAGCGCAAACCTCGGCGCAGTGCTGAAGTAAGGCGCATTTTCTGCAACACCAAAGCATCCCCTGCAGGGCCCGGCCGGGCAATGGCCGGAAAGGCTGCAGGGGATGCTTTTTTGTTTTGGCCGGGGCGCAAAAAAGCCCCGGGCCGCAGGGCTCCGGGGCAGGGGGGAGAGGTTTACTTCTCCATGATGGCCACACAAAGGGCATAGGTGCGGCCCTTGACGGTTTTGTGAGTGACTGCGATTTTTATGGTGGTAACGGAGGCGGGCTCAAAAGGGCTACCAGTGATGATGAGAGCTATCTGCGAGTTGTTCAAATTCGTGATTTCCATGAACGGGGTTTTGACATCGGTGACATCCGCCGCAGAGAAGGAGATTTGGACGGCGGACTGGTAGGGGCTCAGGATGCCCGTCAGGGTCTCTTTGGCGGCGTTGGTAAGGGCATCCTTACCACTGTTATCTTTGGTGATCCAGTTTTCATCAAACAGGGGGGCGATCTCACGGCTGAGCTCGGGGACCTGATAGCTGACGGAGATGCTATTGGTGTTGTTATAATAATTAGCAAACGACGACTTTAAGGACTCTGCAAAACCTTCAGCTATAGTACGGTTCAGAGATGTTGACTTGCCGCAGCCGGTGAGCAGGGCCAGAGCCATGACACCTGCAAGGATGAGGGCGAGAATTTTTTTGGCGGATTTCATATAAAAGACCTCCTTATCCGGGGTTGAACAAAATATTTCCTCCGTCCGTATGCGGAGGATCAAGTTATTATACCCCCCCCCCCTACTATTATTTCAAGGGCTTTTTACAAAATCATCGTTTTGCCAAAATTGGCTGGATAAAACTGGGGGATTTGACGGGGTTACACGCCGGAGGTTGGAAAAAAAGTTGGACAAAAGGGGCTGCTGGACCTCGATGTCCCCACTGTCACCGGCAAGACCCTCGGCGCGGTGATGAAGTAAGATAATATAAAGAACAGGAGCTGCATCCTTTCGGGACGCAGCTCCTGTTCTTTTATCGGAAAGTGTGATATAATCGTCCTGCGGTTCACCCGCCTATTTTATAGGAGAGGGGGTGAGTCAAATGGAGTACATCTTTGCATTTTTGGTATCTGTCGCAGCAGACGTAACATCACGTTATATCTGCAAGTGGCTTGACAGATATGACGAGGACCGCAAGCACAGATAAAAGAAGACCCCCTTTCGGAGTTGCCGCTCCGTGAGGGGGTTTTCTTTTTGGTGAGTCCAAATGGAATCTTTGCATTTCCACTTTCAGTATATGCGAAATTCAAAAAAAGTCAAGCTTACCGCAAGAAAATTACATTTTACGCCCCAAGCTGAAACTCAAATGTATACCCATCCTCGCCGTAGTGCTCATTGCCGACCCAGAGAACAGACCGATCGGTCAAGTCGTAGACCACGCTGTGGATGGTGTTGGTGTTGGAGTCGTCGTTGTTCCAGGTGCGGCGTCCCACCGAGGCCAGCAGGTCCATGGCAGCGTTCTTGTCAGCCACGACGCCGTTGGTCTGGCGCAGGGCAGCAGCAAGGTGCTCGTAGCGGTCGAGGCCCTTCATCTCGACGGTAGTTCCGTTGTAGTAGCCGGGGGTCTTGATGAAGTTGGTCACCACCTGCCAGTCGGAGGAATCGGAGAGGGCGTCGGTGTCGTTCCAGAGGACGTTCAGCTGACGCTGAGAGCCGTCGGTGTCGTGGTCGGCATCAGCACCCACCTACTCGAGGATGGCGCTGATGCCGGTGGAGTCGGCCACCATGTAGTGGAAGCAGCTGCTTGCCGAGTCGTGAAGGTCGTACTGCTCAGCCAGCGCCACGGCGTCCTCCACCGAGTCGGCGTAGTCGAGGATGAGCCGGAGCAGGGTGGTGGAGGTGAGGTCGGGCCTGTCGGTCTGGGTGTCGGTGGGGGTGCCTTTGCCCTCGCCCTGATAGGACATGAAGATGCCGCAGGCCACACCGGCGTCGTTGACGCCGTCCAGCGGCACATAGGGGGCCGCGAGGGTCAGGATCTTCTGGCCGAGGCTCTCTACGTCCTTGTCCTTGTCGAGGCCGAGGAAGCTCAGGTCGATGGTGGAGTAGGAGGCATGACGACCCTTACCGGGGTTCGTGTAGACGATGGCGGTGTTGGTGGCCGAGAAGTCGTAGTTGCGGCCAAAGACCCGGTCGCCGCTCTGGGTGTCTGCGGTAAAGGCCGAGCAGGCGATGGTGCTGGTCTTGATGTTCATGGGGATGATGCCCTTGGTGATGCTCTGGGTGATGAAGGAGATGAGCTCAGAGTCAGTGGATGCGCCGCCCTGGGCCAGGAAATCGTCGAAGTAGTAGCCGCCCGAGACATCGAGCTGATAAACAGCACCGTCGCGGTGGGCTTCGTCGCGGTCAGAGAGCTTTTTGAGGGACGAGAGGGTGGCCAGCTCGTTGTGCCAGAGGGCGAACACGGCAACGGCCAGTGCGATGACCAGCGCCGCCAGCACGCAGGCGAGGCGCTTGAGGACTTTGGAGAGAGAATGATGCTTCATGGGACCTCCTGAAAAAGTCAAAAGAATATAGATAAAATACTTGAATATTCTATCACGACTTCTGTCGTGTTACAAGACTTTTGGAGATCTGGCCGGAAAATAAAAACAGGCGCTGAAGGACAGCGCCTGTTCTGAGAGAGATTTAACCAAACAGTTTTTTCGTATTGTGCATATACACCGACAGCACCAGCCCCACGCAGATATACAGCATGAGCACCGAGCTGCCGCCCGCCGAGTAGAAGGGCAGGGTGACGCCGATGACCGGCAGGAGGCGGAGGTTCATGCCGACGTTGACGAATATCTGGGCCATGAACGCGCCGCCGATGCCGGCGCAGATGAAGGAGCCCAGCATATCCTCGCTGCGTGCTCCGGTGGCGAAGGTCTTGATGATGATGGCCAGCAGCACGCCCAGTACCACGCAGCAGCCCACGAAGCCTGCCGCGTTGCCGATCCAGCTGAAGATGAAGTCATTGTGGGCGTTGGGGACGCTGTAGTAGCGGCCGCCGAAGAAGCCGTTGCCGAAGATGCCGCCCGAGCCGATGGCGATCTCACCGCGCTGCTGCTGGTAGATGATGTTCTTCCAGATCGTCTCGCTGGGCGCCCAGCCCGTCTCGTTGTTGGGGTCGATGACCGCAAGGATGCGGTACCACTGGTAGCCCTTGCCGATCTTGTCGCTGAAGAAGGCGAAGGCCACTGCTGCCGCCGCTGCGAGGGCAGCGAAGGCCCCGATGATATACTTCCAGCTCAGCCCGGCGGCAAAGAGCATACAGCAGCCGATGATGCCGTAGATGATGGCCGTACCGTCGTCACCCTGAATATGGATGATGCCGATCGGCACGAAGAGATGGAGCAGCAGCTTGCCCAGCTCTTTCGGCTCGTTGAGGCGGCTGCGGACATTGTTCAGATGCATGGCGAAGGTGAGGATGAAGCTTATCTTTGCCAGCTCGGTAGGCTGGAAGGTGAAACCGCCCAGTTTGTACCAGGAATAGTTGTCGGTGTCGCCCGCGTTGTAGCCGATGGTCAGCGGGCCGAGGGTCACGTTGCGGATGACCAGCGTGGGCAGCACGAGGCCCCATGTGAGCACCACATGGACGGGCCAGACATTGACGAGGCTGCGGTAGTCGATGTTGGACAGAAGGATGGCCACCAGGATGCCGATGGCCGCTGCACCCGCCTGCACCACGGCCCGGCGGTAGTCGCCGATGCCGGTGATCTGGCCGGTGAGCTCATCCACGGCAAAGCCGCTGCCCTGTTTCGCCGCCCACGACGACAGCGCCAGCACCGCCATTGCGCTGCTGAACAGGCAGAGCAGCAGGTACATCTTGTCTGTCCGTTTCCAATATCGCTGAATGCTTTCCAAAAAAGCACCACCTTTCTGTATCCTTGGGAAGCCGTTTTCTGAGCGCTGCACTCCGCTTACGAAAACAGCTTCCTCGAAACCCTGCCTCACAGCCGGGCATGATCCCTCAATATACCTTATTATACAGCAGGGGAGAGAGGCGCGCAAGATGGACGGTTGTGACAGCTTTGCAAAATCGGCGCAGAACGCTTGACAAAGGCCGACAGGCCCTCTAAAATGAAACGTACCGGGGCGGTAAATGGCCGGTCCCCGGCGTTCTTGGAGGAACAGTTTTTACATGAAGGAACAACGCCATCGAATTTTGTGCGCGGTCTGCGCACTGGCACTGGTGCTGACGGCTGTGCTGGCTCCCGCCGCATGGGCGGCAGACGGAGCGGGCGAGGTGCAGGGTACGGCAAAGTCCGCCCTCACCACGGGTGATGCCGCCGAGATGCAGCAGGCAGACGCCGCTGTGACGGCCCTGACCGGCAGCGACGAATACGAGCAGATGTCCCGGGAAGAACGGCTCACCGCGGCCCTTGCGGAGCTGGATGAACTGGCCCGGAAGGGGCTGGTGCGCCGGGACTCCATCCGCACCGACGAGGAGAACGGGATCGTCAGCTTTACCTACCGCTGCGGCGTGCTGGGCGGCATCCTGCTCACTCTGCCCGACGAGCTGGACGAGATGACTTTTGACGCCGGAGACAACGGCCTGCGCGCCCCGAGGGACATTGCTCAATACACTCCCCGCACCGCCGAGATGCCCCTGACCGACGATGTCCGGCAGGCTGCGGAGGCCCGGCGGTACCGGGAGAACGCTCTGCCTGAGACGATCGGCCGTGCCGCCATTTATTATGCCTTCGATAATACGGTGAACAGCTCCCGCTTCCCGTATTATTCCTATATGCAGGGCTTCTGGGAAGGCATGGGCCTGCGCACGACGATGAACACCCGGGTGACCCTGTCGGACCTGCGCCGGATGAACAAATATGATTTGTGCATCCTGAGCGCCCACGGTGCCTACTATACTTACAGCTACGGTACGTTCCGGAAGCACACCCGGACCGAGCCCATCATCCTGCTGACAGAAGCGTCCACGCTGTACAAAGACATCATCTACGGCTTTGACCTGCTGGCTCACCGCATCATCAAGCTCAACGGCCTTTACTGCGTCACAGCGGATTTCTTCCGCAATGCGTACCGCTCGGGCCAGCTCAGCAATACCATCATCTACTCCGAGACCTGTGAGTTCCTGGGCGTCACGAACAGCGTGGATGAGTCGATGGCCGAAGCGCTGCTGGCGGGCGGCGCACGGACTGTGCTGGGCTATGTGAACAACGTCTACACGGTCTACTCCCGCAGTATGCTCTGGGACACCGTCAACCATCTTGCGATGGGGCAGACCATCGGCAGGGCGATGGCCCACGCGAAGGATACCTACGGCGAGAACGACATCATCTGGTATACGGAGCAGGGCGGACGCCGCCCCCACGCCGCCGCAGCGTATCTGGTGCTCTACGGTGACGAGAACGCCCGGCTGAATGTGCCGGAAAACTTCTCGCTCGAGGAACGCGCGGAGGCCGCAGAAGATATGCTGGCCGATGTGCTCGAAAGCGCAGCCTGAGCGTTGCACTTTTGACAGAAATAGTTTATACTAAGGGACGGCAGAACAGGACGGCAGGACTCTGCCGTCCCTTTTTTATAGAAACGCGTATGAGGTAGGATACCCATGTCTGAATTTATCACCCACTCCCGTGAGGAGACGGTGGCGCTGGGGGCGCAGGTGGCGCAGCATCTTGCGCCCGGGGCGCTCATCGCCTTTACCGGCGGGCTTGGCGCGGGCAAGACGGCCTTCTGCGAGGGCATTGCCAGAGGTCTCGGCTGCACCGACCCGGTCAGCAGCCCGACCTTCGCCATCGTGAACTATTACCGCGGGCCGCGGCCCTTCGCGCATTTTGATCTATACCGCATCTCCACGGAGAACGATTTGTGCGCGGCAGGGTTCTACGACTATCTGGATGAGGGCGCTGTGGTGGCGGCAGAGTGGAGCGAGAACTTCGCCGACCTGCTGGCGCTGGAAGACCCCATCCACATCAACATTGAGCGGGTGGACGACACCACCCGCCGCATCACCATCGAGGGGGTGGAAGTATGAACATCTTAGCCGTGGATACGGCGGGCAAGACCGTGGGCGTGGCCCTTCTGCAGGATGACCGCCTGCTCTACGAGTGCTATCTCGACGCGGGCATGACCCACAGCGAGACCCTGATGCCCCTCATCGACAACTGTCTCAAGTTCTGCGGCATGGGCTGCAGGGACATCGACCTCTACGGCGTCAATGCCGGCCCCGGCAGCTTTACCGGCCTGCGCATCGGGCTGGCGGCGGTGAAGGGTCTGGCTTTCCCCCGGGAGACGCTCTGCGCCCCGGTGTCCACGCTGGAAGCGCTGGCGGCGGCCCACACCGGCTGCGGCACCGTGCTCTGCGCGCTGGATGCCCGCCGTGCGCAGGTGTACAGCGCGGCTTTCGACCTTGAGACCCACGAGCGTCTGATGGACGACGATGCCCGTGCCGTGGCCGACCTGGCTGAGTTTGTAGAAAATTGCAAAAAGCCTCTGTTTTTTGTTGGTGATGGCGCAGCTCTGTGCTATAATAAATATGGCAATGTCCCGGGCGTGCTCTGTGTACCGCCGGCTCTCCGCAATGGCCGTGCCGCTGCGGTGGCCTATGTGGCAGAGCAGATGGCCCAGCGGGGCGAAGCCGTCCTGCCCGAGGCTCTGCTGCCGGATTATCACCGGCTGAGCCAGGCCGAGCGGGAGCGGGCCGAGCGTCTGGCCGCAGAAGCTGCCCGTACCGAAATACCGGAAGATACTGCAAAGGGAAAGGATCAACACCAATGACGAAACCCATCGCACTTGCCGCCGACCACGGCGGATTTGAACTGAAAGAGGCCGTTAAGGCTCATCTGGACGAGCTGGGGCTGGAGTACATCGACTTCGGCACCCACAGCACCGCCAGCGTGGATTACCCTGACATGGCTCTGCCTGCCTGCGACGCCGTGGTGAGCGGCCAGTGCAGCAAGGCGCTGCTGTTCTGCGGCACCGGTGTGGGCATCAGCATGGCCGCAAACAAGGTCAAGGGCATCCGTGCCTGCTGCTGCTCTGACAGCTTCAGCTGCGAGTATACCCGCCGCCACAACGACGCCAACGCCCTGTGCATGGGCGGCCGTGTCGTCGGCCCCGGCCTCGCCTGCCAGCTGGTGGACATCTTCCTCAACACCGAGTTCGAGGGCGGCCGCCACGAGAAGCGCATCGCAAAGCTGATGGCGATCGAGAATCGGTAAACCTTAGTATTCCAATATCTATTTACAATATAAGGAGCGTGTATTATGACCCCTATGATCGTTGAGCATCCGCTGCTGCAGCACAAACTGAGCATTCTGCGCAACAAGCAGACCGGCACCAAGGAGTTCCGTGACCTCGTGGGCGAGATCGCCACTCTGCTGTGCTATGAGGCTACCCGTGACCTGCCTCTGGAAGAGGTGGAGATCGAGACTCCCATCACCATGGCAAAGACCAAGGTGCTGGCAGGCCGCAAGCTGGCTCTGGTGCCGATCCTCCGCGCCGGCATGGGTATGCTGGATGGTATGCTGACCCTGCTGCCCGCCGCTAAGGTCGGCTTCATCGGCCTGTACCGCGACGAGGAGACCCTGCAGCCCGTGGAGTATTTCTGCAAGCTGCCGAAGGACATCGCCGAGCGCGACGTTCTGGTGCTTGACCCGATGCTGGCTACCGGCGGCAGCGCCATCGACGCCATCACCCAGATCAAGAAGCACGGCGCAAAGCACATCAAGTTCATCGGCCTCATCGCTGCTCCGGAAGGCATCAAGGCCCTGCACGAGGCACATCCCGATGTGGACATCTACCTCGGCGCACAGGACGACCACCTGAACGAGAACGGCTACATCGTCCCCGGCCTGGGCGACGCAGGCGACCGTATCTACGGCACCAAGTAAATCTCTGTATAACGGAAAAGTGCTCTGCCGGCCGGCAGAGCACTTTTTGCGTCTTGAAGCTTATTTTCTGCGTTTCAGGATCTCATCCAGAATGGCATCCGCCACATCATCCTTGCTCATCAGGGGCAGCTCGCGGGCGCCGTCCGGCGTGATGAAGGTGACAACATTGGTATCCACGCCAAACCCGGCACCGGCGACCTTCAGATTGTTGGCCACCACCATGTCGAGGTTCTTTTTCTCGAGCTTGGCCGAGGAGTTGGCCAGCATATCCCGCGTTTCCATCGAGAAGCCGCAGAGGAACTGGCCCTTCTTTTTGGGGCCGATGGTGCCGAGGATGTCGGGCGTCCGCTCCACGGCGATGGAGAGGTCGCCGTCCTTCTTCTTGATCTTGTCGTCGGCCACGGCGGCGGGGCGGTAATCGGCCACGGCAGCGGCCATGACCAGAACGTCCATCTCGTCGAAGCGGCTGGTCACGGCCTCGTACATCTGCTGGGCTGTCGTGATGGGGACATCCTCGGTGAACCGCACCGGCTGCAGGGCCGTCGGGCCGTGGATGAGGGTGACGTCGGCACCGCGCATCGCGGCGGCACGGGCCACGGCATAGCCCATCTTGCCGGTGGAGTGGTTGGTCAGGTAGCGCACAGGGTCCAGCGGCTCCTGAGTGGGGCCGGCCGTGACGGCAATGCGCAGGCCGGCGAGGTCCTTCGGCTTTGCGATGGCGCGGAAGATGTAGTCCAGCAGGACATCCTCTTTCGGCAGGCGTCCGCTGCCCACGTCCTTGCAGGCCAGTACGCCGCTCTCGGAGGGGATGACCGTGAAGCCGTACTTTTCCAGTGTGGCGATGTTGTCCTGGGTGATGGGGTTCTCCAGCATCCCGGTGTTCATGGCAGGGGAGACGAGTTTGGGACACTTGGCCGCGAGAACGACGGTGGTGAGCATATCGTCGGCGATGCCGTGGGCCATCTTGGCAATGACGTTGGCAGTGGCCGGGGCCACGAGGATGACGTCGGCCTTCTTTGCCAGCGAGATATGGGTGACTTCGAACTTGAAATCCCGGTCGAAGGTGTCCACCATGCACTTGTGGCCTGTCAGGGTCTCGAACGTGATAGGGGTGATGAACTGGGTGGCGTTTTTGGTCATGATGACCTCCACGTCGGCCCCCAGCTTGCGCAGTGCGCTGGCTACGTTGGCCATTTTATAGGCGGCAATGCCGCCGCTGACGCCCAGAAGGACGCATTTTCCCTTCAGATCCATCCCAAATACCTCCTATAAATAGGGATAATATAACTACAGTATAATGCAAAACGGCCCAGAGCACAACAAAATCTTTGATTGGGGTTGTATCTTGGTCCAAAATGCGGTAAAATACAGCTTGACTTATACAAAAAGCTCTCCGTCAGCGCTGGCGCACACAAGCCTCTCCCTTTGGGAGAGGTGTCACCGAAGGTGACGGAGAGGGCAAGGACGCTGACAGGAAATCGCAGACACGGCGACAGCATCGCTCTGACAAAGAGGCTGCTTATCGCTGGGTAAGAGTCCTGTCGTACTGGCCTTGCCCTCTCAGGCGCTTCGCGCCAGCTCCCCCAGAGGGGGGAGCCTTTTGCGGAGAGGTTCGACCCTGCGAGGAACTGAATTATGATTTTAGCCATTGACATAGGCAACACCACCGTCGCCCTCGGGGGCATCCGGGACGGACGTGTATGCTTTGTGGCCCACATGGACACGGTGCGCACCCGCACAGCGGCGGAGTACCGTGCCGAGATGGAAAAGGTGTTCTCTCATCGGAGACATCCGGAAAAGCCCATCCGCTTCGAGGGCGCTGTCCTCACCAGCGTCGTCCCCCAGATCACGGGGGCGCTGGCCGAGTGCGCCCGCCACTACACCGGCAAAAAGCCGGTCATCGTCTCGCCCGACATCCGCACCGGCCTCACGATGGGGGTGCCTGACCCCCACGCCGTCGGCAAAGACCGCCTTGTGGATGCGGCCTACGCGGCGGCGAATTTCCCCCTGCCGGTGGTCACGGTAGACCTCGGCACCGCCACCACGTTCAACGTGATAGATGAGAATAAGGTCTTCCGGGGCGGCGTCATCTGCCCCGGACTTTCCACCGGTCTGCGGGCGCTGGGGGAGCGATGCGCCCAGCTGCCGCAGGTACATCTTTCTTCGCCCAAAAGCGCGATCGGCGTCGATACCGAGAAGTGTATGCTCTCCGGCTCTGTGCTGGGGACGGCTGTCCTGCTGGACGGCATCACGCAGCGCATCGAGGAAGAACTGGGCCGTCCGGCCACGCTGGTGGTCACGGGCGGTCTGGCAAAGTATGTCATCCCGCTCTGCCGTCACCCGCTCACCTATGACCCCGAGCTGCTGCTGAAGGGACTGGCTCTCCTTTACCAGCTCAATGCGCCGCAGCATGAGCGTCACCACGAGCCGCGCAGCGACGGTGAACACCGCCGTCCCCGCCCGGCAGGCAGACGCCCTTACAACAACGGCAGCAGCCCCCGCCGCCGCAGCCACAATAACCGCCGTCCCCGCCGGGACGATGAGGCCAAAGCGGGCTGAGCCCTGAAAGGAGAGACCCTATGATGAAATTAGGCATTCTCGGCGCAGGCATGATCGTCCGGGAGTTCCTGCCCTGGCTCACCGGGCCGGAAAGCCCCTTCAAGGTCGAGGCTCTTTGCAGCACGGAGCGGAGCGCCGGTGCAGCACAGGCTCTCTGCGACCAGTATGGTGTGCCGCGCCACACCACCAGCTACGACGAACTGCTGAGCTGGGTGGACGTTGTGTATATCGCCGTACCGAATATCCTGCACGTAAAATATACCCGTGCCGCTCTGGAAGCGGGCCGCCACGTCATCGTCGAAAAGCCGATGGCCCCCACGGCGGCGCTGGCCGAAGAGCTGGCCGAGCTGGCCCGGAGCAAAAAGCTCTTCCTCTTCGAGGCGGTCACCACGCAGTATCAGGACAACTACGCCAAGATCCGTGAGGTGCTGCCCAAGGTAGGCGCCGTCACGATGGTGCAGTGTAATTTCAGCCAGTATTCCAGCCGGTATCATGATTTCTGTGCCGGCAAGGTCTGGCCGTCCTTTGACCCGGCCTGCGCCGGCGGCGCGCTGATGGACCTGGGCGTCTACAATGTCAGCTATGTGGTGGGCCTCTTCGGCTCGCCCAACAAGGTCCACTATGCGGCCAACATCACCCGGGGCATCGACACCAGCGGCGTGCTGACGATGGAGTATCGCAGCTTCAAGGCCGTGAGCATCAATGCCAAGGACAGCAGTTCCCCGGCCCGGTACATCATTCAGGGTACCAAGGGGTATCTGCTCCAGAAATCCACCGCCAACTTCTGCGGCGGCGTCACCTTCCACCCCTATAAGGGCAAGGAAGAGCACTTCAACCTCAGCGCAGGCCGTCCCCGGCAGGCGGCGGAGTTCCACGCCTTTGCCCGCGCCATCGAGAGCGAGGATATGGAGCTTTGCAGCCGGATGCTGGACACCTCGGTGGCCGTCAGCCGTGTGCTGGAAACGGCCCGCCGCGATGCGGGCATCCGCTTCACTACTGATTTATAATGCTATCCCCGGGAGTTCCCTGACAAAACATCCCGTATATTTCAGACTGTATTCTACAAAAGACCCCGTGTATTTCACGGGCAGGTTTGCGCCGTATCCGACAATTTAGGGCGGAACGGCAGCAAGGAGGAAAACTGAATTATGAAAAAGAATGACATTCGCACCCTCACCCGGCTGGCACTGCTGGTCGCCATTGAGCTGGTCATGAAGGCCGTCGGCCTGGGCAGTGTCCCTGTAGGCCCGCTTTACATGAGCTTTTTGACCCTGCCGATCGCCGTGGGTGCCATCACCATGGGTCCCGCCGCAGGCGCTATCCTCGGCGGCGTGTTCGGCGCCGTGAGCTTCTATGACGCCGTCACCGGCGCTTCCGCCATGACCGGTGCGCTGTTCCAGGTCAGCCCCGTCAACACCTTCATCCTCTGTGTGGGTATGCGTGTGCTGATGGGCGTGTGCGTCGGCCTTATCTTCAACGCTGTCAAGAATTTTGATAAGCCCGGCACCTGGAGCTACCTTGTCAGCGCCATGTGCGCCCCGGCCCTCAACACCCTGTTCTTCATGGGCTACATCGTGCTGGCCTTCTACGGCTGCGATTACGTCCAGAACCTCGTGTCCGTCAAGGGCGCAGCCAACCCCCTGATGTTCGTCGTCCTGCTGGTCGGCGTGCAGGGCGTGGCCGAGTTCCTTGTCTCCGGCATCCTGGGCGGCATCGTCGCCCGCGCTGTCCACAAGTTTTTGAAGTAACAGGCGGTGTCGGTCAGGGACATCCGCTGATAAACCTCTCCGTCACGGCTGACGCCGTGCCACTGCCCGGGTTGCGGCACCCAGCATCCGCAGCGCTTTGCTTGCGTCTTGCTGGCCGCGGCCCCAACAGCGACTCCCTGTTTCCGCCACTGGCGGCGGTCGTCGTTGTTGCTCCTATCAAGGGGAGGCTGAAAGGAAAGATCATATCATAGGCCCCTCCCACGGCAAAAATGCTGAGGGAGGGGCTTTTATGTTGATTTTAGCCTACCGGTGCGGTATACTTATCATACTTTATTCAAAAGAAGGAGGCGGCGGAAAATGCCCATCGGCCCCAGCAGACCCCTGAATTTAGCAAAGCCGGAGTCCATCGACATCCGGCAGGCCGCGCGGTATTTTGGCGCGCGGGGCGAGGCTGACAGCGCTACCCTCACCCTTCTGGAGAAGTGCGCTGCGCCCCTTCTCGCCGCCGCCACGCCCCGGGCTGTTTGGCTCGAGGCCGACGTGGAGAGCCTCACGCAGGCCGGTATTTTGAAGGGGGAGGACATCTTCCGGCATCTGGAAGGGTGCAGCGAGGCCCTGCTTCTGGCCGTGACAGTCGGCCCCGGCGTGGACGGACAGATACGCCGGGCCGGTGTGGGCGACATCGCCGCCGGTGTGGCGTCGGACGCCATCGGCTCTGTGCTGGCCGAACAGGCCGCGGACGCCGCTGAGGCCGAGCTGCGGCAGTGGGCCGCAGAGCAGGACAAGTACCTCACGGGCCGCTTCTCGCCGGGCTACGGCGACTGGCCCATCGGGGTGCAGCCGCTGGTGGCGGCGGCACTGGACACTGCCCGCCGGGCCGGGCTCTGCGTGACCGAAAATGACCTGATGACGCCCCGCAAGAGCGTGACCGCTCTGCTGGGCCTGAGCGACCACCCGGTGAAAGGACGCCTTGCCGGGTGCGGACACTGCGTGCTGAACACGCGGTGCGAATATAGAAAGAGGGGCAAGACCTGTGCAAGCGAATGAACTGTTTACCCAGCCGAATACCATCCTTCTCGACGGCGGCATGGGGACCATGCTGCAGGCGGCGGGCCTGAAACTGGGCGCACGGCCTGAGGAACTGAACATCACCGACCCGCAGCTCATCGAGAGCATCCACAGCCGGTACGCCGCCGCGGGCAGCCGCATCATCAATGCCAACACCTTTGGCGCGTCGGCCCATAAGCTGGCGGGCAGCGAATACACGCTGGAAGAGATCATTGCGGCGGGCATCTCCAACTGCAAGCGGGCCTGCGCCCCCTACGGCGCACTGGCCGCGCTGGACGTCGGCCCGCTGGGCGAACTGCTGGAGCCCAACGGCACGCTGGCCTTTGAAGACGCCGTGGCCGAGTATGGCCGCATCGTCCGGGCGGGTGTCGCCGCCGGGGCCGATCTCGTCTTTTTTGAGACCTTCACCGACCTGTACGAGCTGAAAGCTGCCCTGCTGGCCGCGAAAGAGAACTGTGACCTGCCCATCCTCGCCAGCATGAGCTTTGAGGCAGGCGGGCGCACCTTCACCGGCTGCACCGTCGAGAGCTTCGCCGTCACGGCCCGGGGCCTCGGGGCCAACGCCGTGGGCATCAACTGCTCCCTCGGCCCGAAAGAAATTTTCCCCATGGCGAAGCGGCTGGCCGAGGCCCTGCCCGGCGATTTCCCGGTCTTTGTCAAGCCGAATGCGGGCCTGCCCCGCGCCGACGGCAGTGGCTACGACATCACGCCCCAGCTCTTTGCCATGGAGATGAAGCCCTACCGCGATTTGAAGCTCTTTGCGGCGGGCGGCTGCTGCGGCACCACCCCCGATTTTATCAAGCTGCTGAACGGCGTCTTCGCCGACTGCAAGCCGGGCCGCCCCGCCCACGCCATGCCCTCGGTGCTCTGCTCGCCGATGGACTTCGTCACCGTGGACGGCATCACCGTGGTGGGCGAGCGCATCAACCCCACCGGCAAAAAGCGGTTCCAGCAGGCCCTGCGCGAGGGCGACATGAACTACATCCTCGAGCAGGCCGTCAGCCAGTCCGAGGCCGGAGCGCAGGTGCTGGACGTCAACGTGGGCGCGCCCGGCGTGGACGAGCCTGCCGTCATGGAGCAGGTGGTGAAGGTTCTGCAGAGCGTCGTCAGCCTGCCCTTGCAGCTGGATTCCTCCCACGCAGACGCCCTCGAGCGGGGTCTGCGGGTCTACAACGGCAAGCCCATCGTCAACTCGGTGAACGGCGAGACCGAAGTGCTGGAGCGTGTCCTGCCCCTCTGCAAAAAGTACGGCGCGGCCGTCGTCGGCCTCGCCATCGACGAGCGGGGCATCCAGCCCAGCGCCGACGCCCGGTTTGAGATCGCAAAGCGGGTGGTGGACGCGGCGCTGGCCCACGGCATCCCCCGGGAAGATATTTATATCGACTGCCTGACCCTCACCGCCAGCGCCCAGCAGCAGGACGTTCTGGCTACCGTGGAGGCGCTGGCCCGCTGCAAGAAGGAGCTGGGTGTCCGCACCATCCTCGGTGTGTCCAACATCAGCTTCGGCCTGCCCTGCCGCCCCTACCTGAACACCACCTTCCTCACCATGGCCATGTACGCGGGCCTCGACCTCGCCATCATGAATCCTTCCAGCGAAGAGATGATGGCGGCGGTCTACTCCTACAACGTCCTCACCAACCGCGATAAGCAGAGCATGGCCTACATCGCCCGCTATGCCGATAAAGTCCCTGCCAGCGCCGCGTTGAAGCAGGCCCAGACGGCTCAGGCGTCTCAGACGTCAAACACCCCGGCGGAGGCGGATGCAGCTCACAGCGGCCCTTTTGCCGCGCTGATGCAGGCGGTGGAAAAGGGCCTCAAGGGGGAAGCCGCCGCCCGCACCCACACCCTGCTGGACGAAAACGAGCCCCTGACGCTGGTGGACGAGGCCCTCATCCCGGCGCTGGACGTTGTGGGTGAAAAGTATGAGAAGGGCAAGCTCTTCCTGCCCCAGCTGTTACAGGCCGCCAGCGCCGCACAGGCCGCCTTTGAAGAGATCAAGACTGCCATCGCCAAGCGGGGCGGGGCCGGGGCCAGCAAGGGCCGCATCGTCCTCGCCACCGTCAAGGGCGATGTCCACGACATCGGCAAGAACATCGTCCGCGTCATCCTCGAGAACTACGGCTTCGAGGTCATCGACCTTGGCCGCGATGTGCCGGTGGAGACGGTGGTGGACACTGTCCGGGAGAAGGATGCCCACCTCGTGGGGCTCTCGGCCCTGATGACCACCACCCTCAAGAGCATGGAGGAGACCATCGCGGCCCTCCATGCGGCAAAGCTCGACTGCAAGGTGATGGTGGGCGGCGCTGTCCTGACGCCCGAGTACGCCGAGAAGATCGGCGCGGACTGGTACGCCAAGGACGCCAAGCAGAGCGCCGATATTGCCAAGAAATTCTTCGGCGAGTCATAAAAACAGAGCAAGAGCCGGTGCATCTGCACCGGCTCTTTTGGCGTTTACTTATGATCCACCAGCGCCATGATGCGCTCCGGCAGGGCGGAGAGGCAGGCCGGGGCATCGGGTTTGGCCGCGGAGAGGGTCGTCTTGCTCACCTTCCACCACAGACGGGTGGTGCCGTCCGGCAGCTGGAAGATGAGGTTCCAGTCGAAGGGGTTCTCGCTGGCCGAGAGAAGCTCCACCGGCAGGGCATTCTCTGCGCCCGGGGCGGAGGGGGCGAAGTCGTGGGCGCGGATGCCCACGGCGGTGCAGCCCTCCGGCACCTCAGCGGCGAGGTGCAGCAGACTCTCACAGCCTGCGAGGCGGACGCTGTGGGCGTCTACCCGGGTGCAGGGCAGGATGTTCTTGCAGCCGGTCAGCCGGGCCGCAGCGGTGCTGCCCGGGTCGGCAAAGACCTCTTTCGTGGTGCCGGTGCGGAGCACCTGCCCGCCGTCCATGACGATCATGTCCCGGCACAGGCGGTAAGCTTCGTCCCGGTTGTGGGTGACAAGGAGGGCTGTGCCGTCGAAACCCGCCAGCAGGCTGCCTACTTCGCCCTCCACCTCCTCGCGGAGGTAGCTGTCCAGCGCACTGAATGGCTCGTCCAGCATCAAGATCTTCGGCTTGCCCACCAGAATACGGGCCAGCGCGGTGCGTTGCTGCTGTCCGCCGGAAAGCTCTGCCGGGCGGCGGCTGGCCAGTTCTTCCAGCCGCAAGGCCCGCAGCATCCCGGCGCAGCGGGCCTTGCGGGCGGCTTTGTCCCTTTCGGCTTTCAGGCCGCAGAGGATGTTCTGCTCCACGGTCATATTCGGGAAGAGGGCGTAGTTCTGGAAGAGCAGGCCCACGCCCCGCTGCTGGGGCGGCAGGTCGATGTGCTGCCCGCTGTCGAACAGCACCCGCCCGTCCAGCACGATGCGGCCCTTGTCGGGCTTCACGATGCCCGCGATGCAGCGCAGCGTCATGCTTTTGCCGCAGCCGGACGCGCCCAGAATGGCCGTGGCAGTGTTCCCGGCGGTGAAGTCGGAGCGGAGGGTGAAGCCATTCAGCTTTTTTTCGATGTGTACTTCCAGGCTCATGTGCGGCCACCTGCTTTCTGCTTTTTCTCCAGGAGGTTCACAGCCAGCAGCACCACAGCAGAGATGACGATGTCCACCAGCACCCACCGCATGGCACCGGCCTCATCGTTGGTGCGCCAGAGCTGGTACACCGTGGTGGCGATGGTGGCCGTCCTGCCCGGGGTGTAGCCCGCGATCATGCTGGTAGCACCGTACTCGCCCAAGGCCCGGGCAAAGGCCAGCACCGTACCGGCCAGAATGCCCTGTCGGCAGCAGGGCATCCGCACCCGCCAGAATATCCATGCGTTGGACTGTCCCAGTGTCTGGGCCGACCAGGCCAGCGTCTCGTCAAAGCTCTCGAAGGCGCCCCGGGCCGTGCGGTACATCAGCGGGAAGGCCACCACGATGGACGCAAAGATGGCGCTGTACCAGTTCATGACCAGCTTGACGCCGAAATGCTCCAGGAAGAAGATGCCCAGCGGCCGCTTTGCGCCGAAGAGCAGCAGCAGGAAATAGCCCACCACCGTGGGCGGCAGCACCATGGGCAGGGTGAGCACCACGTCCAGCACGCCCTTGACGGTGCGGGGCAGCTTTGCGATATAATAGGCGGAAAAAATGCCGAGGAAGAACACTGCTGCGCAGCTGATGAGCGCGATGCGCAGGCTGTTCCAGAGGGGATACCAATCCATAAATGATACCTCGAATGTTGGGGGCCTTAAGGCTCTCCCTTTGGGAGAGCTGGCGAGCGAAGCGAGACTGAGAGGGCAAGCCCGTTGCGACAGTTCCGGTGCACAGCGATAGGTAGACTCTTTATCAGAGCGATACTATCGCCGTGCCTCAGCTTCTCCGTCAGCGTCCTTGCCCTCTCCGTCACCTGCGGTGACACCTCTCCCAAAGGGAGAGGCTTTTGCTCACGGTCAGGCTGACCTTACATTGCGGTGAAGCCCACGCCCTCGAACACGGTGGCGGCACGGTCAGTCTGCAGATAGGCCAGGAACTCTTTGGCGGCCTCGGCGTTGGGGGCAGCCTTCAGCACAGCGGCGGGGTAGATGACCTGACCGCACATCTCGGCGGTGGCCTCGTCCACGGGGGTCAGACCGGCGCTGTAAGCATCGGTGCAGTAGACGACACCGGCGTCCACACTGCCCTCGCTGATCTGGGTGGTGACTTCCTTGACGTTGGAGCCGTAGGTGATGACACCGGCAGCGGCCAGAGCCTCTTCGTCGAGGTCATAGTAGGCCAGGATCTTCTGGGTGTACTGGCCCACAGGCACATCGCTGTTGCCCATGCAGAACAGGATGTCCTGAGCCTTCAGGTGCTCGGCCAGAGCATCAAAGCTGTCGATGCCCTTGTCGCTGCCCTCAGGCACACAGAGGACGACCTTGTTTTCCAGCAGGTCCACACGGGTGGAGGGGTCCACGAAGTCCAGACCGTCGGTGTTCACGTCGGCAGAAGCGGTGATGTCCAGCTGGTTCATCTGCTTCTGACCGGCAGAGAGGAAGAGGTCGCAGTCAGCGCCCTCCTGGATCTGGGTCTTGAGAGTACCGGAGGAATCAAAGTTGAAGCGGAAGGTGACGCCCGGGTTCTCGGCAGAGTAGTCTTGGGCGATGGCGTTCAGGGTCTCTGTCAGGGAGGCAGCGGCGAAGACGATGAGCTCGACGCTCTCGCCGGCAGCCTCGGAAGCAGCTGCGGAAGAGGCAGTGCTGGAAGCAGCGCCGCCGCAGGCGGTCAGGGCAGCAGCAATACCGGCGGCACTGGCCACGGACAGAAAGCTGCGGCGGGAAATGAGATCGGTTTTCATGAATTTTCTCTTTCTATAAATGTTATTTGCGGGCGCACTCGCCGTCCAGACCGGCGGCGATGCGGACGCCGTGCTCGAGGCTGGGCAGGATGTACTCGAGGTTCTCCTTCACGGCTTTCGGGCTGCCCGGCAGGTTGACGATGAGCGTCTTGCCGCGCAATACACTGGCGGCGCGGCTCAGCATCCCGCGCGGGGTGATGGAAAGGCTGTGGTACCGCATGGCCTCGGCGATGCCGGGGGCGTTGCGGTCGGCCACGGCATAGGTGGCCTCGGGGGTAATATCCCGGGGCGAGAAGCCGGTGCCGCCGGTGGTCAGGATAAGGTTCACCTGACGGCCATCGGCCAGACGGATGAGCTGTGCTTTCAGCGCCTTGGCCTCGTCGGGCAGGAGCATCGTCTCTTCCACCACATAGCCTGCGGCGGTGAGCATCTCCACGATGAGGGGGCCGCTCTTGTCCTCCCGCTCGCCCCGGCTGCCCTTGTCCGACAGGGTGATGACCGCAGCGCGCAGCGGCGGATCTTCCGGCGGGGGCAGAAGGGTCACTTCGTCGCCGACATGAATTTCGCCGCCCTTCAGCACCCGGGCAAATACGCCCTCCCGGGGCATGATGCACTCGCCGGTCTGCTGCTTGATGACGCAGTCGTTGTGGCACTCCTTGCCGATCTGGGTCATCTCCAGCACCACGTCGCCGATGGCGAAGCGGCTGGTGACGGGCAGGCTGCGGAAGTCGAAGCCCTCGATGACGAGGTTTTCGCCAAAGGCACCATAGTCCACCCAGATCTTCTTACGGAACGCCTCGATTTTTTCGGCGCTGAGCAGGCTCACCTGCCGGTGCCAGTTTCCGCCGTGGGCGTCGCTCACGATGCCCCATTCCGGGGTCAGGACAGCACTTGGCACTTCGGTCTTGACGGTGCCGCGCTTGGGGCTGGTGCAGATCGCCAGAATTTTTCCCATAGTAATTTATCCTCCGATACGGTACATCCCGCGGGTGGCGGGCATGGAATTGTCTCCGAAATGATGTTCCCGGGGTTTCGACCAGATGGTCTCCCGGATGGCCTGTAAAAGCTCCTCGTCGGCTGCGCCGCCCCGCAGCAGGGTGCGCAGGTCGCAGCCCGTCTCGCTGGCAAGGCAGGGGCGCAGAAAGCCCTGACTGGTCAGCCGCACCCGGTTGCAGGAAGCACAGAACTTGCCGTGGACCGCCGCGATGAAGCCCACGTCGCCCTTCCAGCCCGGGACGGTGTAGTAGACGGCAGGCCCGTCGCCGAACCCGGCGCTCTGGGCGGCGGGCAGGGGCGAAAACTCCGGCCAGCGGCGGGCAAACCGCTCCCGCAGCTCCGGCCCCGAGATGCAGGGCATGGCCGCGCCGTAGCCGATGGGCATCATCTCGATGAACCGCACCTGTAACGGGCGGCTCTCGGCGAGGGCGGCCAGGTCTTCCAACTCACCCTCGTTCACGCCCACCTGCGGCACACAGTTCAGTTTGACAGGGATGCCGCTGTCGAGGGCTGCGTGAATGCCTTCCATCACATGGCCGAACTCGTCCCGGGCCGTGATGCTTTGGAACACCTCGGGGCGCAGAGTGTCGAGGCTGATGTTTATGCTGTCAAGGCCAGCCGCCAGCAGGGCGGGCAGCTGCTGCGCCAGCAGGATGCCGTTTGTGGTCATGGTGACTTTGCGGATGCCGGGGATGGCTTTCAGCCCCGCCACCAGCTGGTCTACGCCCTTGCGCACCAGCGGTTCGCCGCCGGTGACGCGGACGGTATCGACGCCGCACTGGGCAAACAGGGCCGCCAGACGCAGGAACTCTTCGTAGGTGAGCACGGCTTCCCGCTCCAGCTTTTCCACGCCGTCGGGCATACAGTAGCGGCAGCGCAGGTTGCACAGGTCGGTGACGGACAGGCGCAGATAGTGGATATTGCGCTGGGCAGAATCAAACATAGCCGCCCTCCGCCCGGATGTAGTGGCCGCTCTTGCCGCCGGTCTTCTCGACGAGATGGATCTCGCCCAGCTCCATGCCCTTATCGACGGCCTTACACATATCGTAGATGGTGAGCAGGGCGGTGGAAACGCCCGTCAGGGCCTCCATCTCCACGCCGGTGACGCCCGCCGTCTTGACGGTGCAGAGCGCCTCCACAGCCTGCCGTTCGGGCAGGAGCCTGAAGTCCACGCTCACTTTCGTCAGGGGCAGCGGATGGCACAGCGGGATGAGCTCGCTGGTGCGCTTGGTGGCCATGATGCCGGCAATGCGGGCCACGCCCAGCACATCGCCTTTCTTCACGGTGCCGCTCTCCACGGCGGCGAATGCCTCGGCGTTCATGGTGATGATGCCGTGGGCGGTGGCCTCCCGGAAGGTGACGGTCTTCTCGCTCACGTCCACCATCACGGCGTTGCCGGAGGCATCAAAGTGGGTCAATTTGTTGTCAGTCATGATCGTATCTTTCTGCTTAACAAAAATAAATCGTATAGGGAGCCGGGCTTGCCCTCTCAGTCTCGCTTCGCTCGCCAGCTCCCCCAAAGGGGGAGCCGTTGGCAGGCCGGGCAGCTCTGAGCGGGACGCCTGAGGCCGATATGGCGCAAAAGGGCGGGCCTTGCTACAGAGGCCGGCAGCTTCTGGACAAGCGTTCCTTGTCAAGCTGCTGTAGATCTCTGTCGCAGGACACTATCGTTCCCGACAGGAAGAGCTTTTCTCGCCCAGCGCGGGCCTTACCGACACGCCAGTGGCTCTCCCTTTGGGAGAGCTGGCGCGAAGCGCCTGAGAGGGCATCAGCAATGCCCAAATCCGCAGTTGGGCCAGTGGCACTCGGCGCAGCCAAGGCAGAGACCGCCCTCGCCCAGACGGGCAATATCCTCGGCGGTGATGGCATCGTCGGCCAGCAGACGGGGCAGCAGCAGATCAAAGATGGTGCGCTTGGCGTACATGACGCAGCCGGGCAGACCGCAGACCGGCACACCGTCCAGATAGCTCACGAGGAACATGGCACCCGGCAGCACCGGTGCGCCGTAGGTGACGATGTCCGCGCCGGTGTTCCGGATGGCCAGCGGGGTGCGGTCGTCGGGGTCCACGCTCATGCCGCCGGTGGTGAAGATGAGCTCACAGCCCGCTTCTTTCGCTTCCAGAATGGCGGTCGTGATGCCCGCCGGGTCGTCATCGCAGACCTTGTGGAAGGTCATCTCACAGCCGTACTCGGCCAGCTTGCCCACGAGGATGGGGGTGAACTTATCCTCGATGCGGCCCTTGAACACCTCACTGCCGGTGGTGATGACGGCAAACTTCTTGGCCTGCATGGGCAGCACGTTCAGGATAGGCTCACTGCCTGCGGCAGCCTGCATGGCGTCCATCTTCTCCTGTTCGATGACCAGCGGGATGATGCGGGTACCGGCCAGTTTCTGGCCCTTTTTCACGGGCAGGTCGCCGTGGATGGTGGCGATCATCATCTGGGGCGTGCGGTTCACGGCCAGCAGGGCTTCGCGGTTGATCTTCAGCAGGCCGTCGCAGTCGGCGATGAGCTCGATCTTGCCCTCTTTCGGCTCGGTGCCGTGGATGTTCTTGCCCGCAGCGGCTTTGTACAGCAGCGCGGCGGCTTCGTCCTCGTGGAGGATGCCGGGCTTTTTCTCCCAGACGTAGAGGTTTTCTTTGCCGATGGAGAGCAGCACGGGGATGTCCTCGGGCTGGATGATATGGCCCTTGCGGAAACGTGCGCCCTTGAACTCGCCGGGAATGATTTGGGTAATGTCGTGGCAGAGCACCTGGCCTGCCGCGTCTTCGGTACGAATCAGTTTCATATCTGTCTTCTCCTTACAGGCTCGGCATCTGGGCAACGAGCCAGTCGGCCAGAGCCTGCGCATCTTCCAATCCAAAATCTGCCCCCGGAATGTCTCCCACCACCGCCAGCGGCTGGAAAGACACCGGTGTGTCCGAAATTTCTTTGTGGACAACTTCGATTTTCGGCCAGCCGCTGTCCTTGAAGCCTTCCAGCAGCACCAGATCATAGCCGTGGCGCTCGAAGAGCGCCAGCAAGTCCTGCTCCGTCAGGCGGAACATCTCGGTCAGCAGATAGCGCTGGCCGGAGTAGACCGCCACCCCCTCGGCCCCCGCTTCCCGCAGACGGTAGCTGTCGGTGCCGGGGACATCGGGGGTGAAATCATGGCCGTCGTGCTTGATAATGCCCACTTTCAGCCCCCGGCTGCGCAGGGCAGGCAGAAGCTTTTCCAGCAGCGTCGTCTTGCCGCTGTTGTGCAGGCCGCTGACGGCCAGCACCGCCGGGCGCTTGAGTTCGATCTCCTGGGCCAGAGCCTCTTTCTGTTCACTGTACAAAACTGAGCACCTCCACTTCTTCGCCCGGAGTCACCGGGCCGCTGCCCGCGGGCAGTTCAACGAGACAGTTGCAGCCGATCATGGCAGAAAGGCTGCCGGACGAGTGGGCTTCGGCGTTGCCCTCGCCGGGGATGGTCACGCTGCCGCCCATGGCCTTTGCCCGCAGATAGCGGTTCCCCTTGCTGGGCTTCGAGAAGCCCGTGGTCAGGGTGCGGGTGGTGCGGGGAAGAAGGCAGCCTTCCTCGCAGCGCCCCGCCGCCCGCAAAAGAGCCGGGACGGCATATTGTTCCAGTGTAGCGGCGGCAGCAAAGGGGTTGCCGGAGAGACAGAACACCAGCTTGCCGTCAATTTTCCCGGCCAGCATGGGACTTCCGGGCTTCTGGGCCACGCCTGCAAAGAGGATGTCCGCATTCAGCTGTTCCATCACAGCGGGCAGATAGTCTTTCTGCCCCACCGAGACGCCGCCGCTGGTGATGACGGCGTTGCACTCCGCCAGCAGTTCCCGCATCTCGCGGGCGATCTCCTCCGGGTCGTCGGAGCAGTGCCGACGTTTTACCGCAAAGCCCAGCTGCCGCAGGCGGGCGGCGTTCTGGACGCCGTTGGCGTCGTAAATTTTGCCGGGCGTCCAAGCCTCGCCCGGAGCTAAAAGCTCGCTTCCTGTGGCCAGAACGCCCACGGTCAGCGTCTTGTAAACCGGGACTTCAGCGTATCCCTGCCCGGCCAGCACGCCCAGATGGGCGGGGGAGAGTACCGTACCGGCTTCGGCGATGACAGCACCGGCGGCGATGTCCCCGCCCCGGAATACCACGTTCTGCTGGGGCTTCATAACGGCATAGAGCTGTACCGTCTCATCGCCGCTGTCGGTCAGCTCCTGCATCAGCACACAGTCTGCGCCCTCGGGCAGGGGTGCGCCGGTCATGATGCGGGCCGCACAGCCAGCAGGCAGAGGCGAAGCGGGGGCATCTCCGGCGTAGAGCTTCATGGTCACGGGCAGGGTGACGGGTGTTTCGCGGCTGGCACCGGCGGCGTCGGCGCTGTGCAGGGCGTAGCCGTCGAAGGGGCTGCGGTCAAAGGGCGGCTGGTCCATCCGGGCCGAAAGCGTCCCGGCGGCAATCCGGCCGCCCGCTTCGTCCAGCGGGACGGTCTCCGTCTCCGGCCTCGGCAGAGCTGCAGCGGCATCCAGCACGCGGCGCAGCGCCTCAGAGGGCGCGCAGAAAGGCTGTTTCATAAAAAAATCCTCCAAATGCCCGGCCACACCCGGCCTGCTATGGCTCAGACGGGGCGCAGCGGGGATCCATAGAAAAAGGCAGGTCAAAAAAGAAGCGGAGGCGTCTTGATGAAAAATCAAAACGCCTCCGCAGAATATCCGCACATTCCGGCAAAGGGCAGCTTGCAGGCTGTCCTGCCGATGGCGGCTCTCCGCTCCCTGCCGCTCTTGCAGTGGCGGCAGGGCATGGAAAGCCCCTGTGAGGATGGGAGGAGTTCTTTTTTTCAAATTGCAGCGTTTCTTCTGCGGGAAGGCGGCGGGGTTTCCCCCTCCACCCTTGAATGCCGGCTTATATAACCATTAGCATTGCGGCGCGGTGTCATGCCCGACGGTTTAGACACCTTTGCTCAAAGAAGCTCATATACCCTATTTGATCGTGTGGGATGCTTTAGTCGGTCCACTCGTCCACGTCGCTGATGGCTTTTGCGTAGCGGCGGGTGAGGTGCTGGGTGGAGAAGAGGAACCGCTCGTTCTGGTTGTTGGTCAGCTCCTCGATGTCAGCGTACTCCGGCTTGCCCTGCATGGACTGCCACGTCTGCTCGATGGCTTCCTGTGTCAGATCGTAGGGCGAGCGGCGGAAGTACCGCAGCGGGGTGGCGCTGGGGTAGACGCGGGCGTTGAACCGCACCATCTCGGCCACCATGGCGCAGAGGTCCTTGTCCTCGATGAGCTGCGCGATCATGGCGTAGTTGTCGCTCATGTTGGCGCTGGAGTAGTAGTAGGCATCCTTTGCGCCGGCGCGGGACACGATGTCTGCGCACTGGGGGTCTTCCGGCATCTGGGCCAGAAGCTCATCGGCGTTTTCCACCTCACTCACCAGCAGGGCGTGGGATGTGACCAGCGCCGCCGCCGAGCGGGAGCGGATGTAACCCGCCAGCTCCTGTGCCGGGGTCAGCTTGGGCAGCTCCGGCGCGGTGACGGTGGGCTGGTCGGCGTAGGGGTCGCCCTCTGCCTCCGGTGCAGCGGCCAGAAAATCCAGCAGCTGGGGCTTTTCGGCGGCGTCCGGTGCAGCCGTCTCTTCGGGAGCGGGCTGTGCCTCGGCCTGCTTTGCGGCCAGAGCATCCGTCTCCTTCTGTACGGCGGCAATGACGTCCTCGCCGAGCTTTGCAGCGCTGCCGTCGAACATACTGCCCGTTTCCTTCAGGCGGCGGGCCGTCTCGCTGGCCGCGTCGATGTCAAAGACCTCGGCCTTCGGCTTCTTTTTCGCGGCCATCTCTGCCTTCTGCAGGTCGAGGATGACCTGCTCAGGGTCGGAGGCGGCGTCCACCGTGGTGGTATAACCGGGTTTGCGTCTGCCAAACAGCATGATAGTTCCTCTCGTTTTTAGAATAGATCACTGGGCGGCGGCTTCGGTCTGGGCGTAGATGCCGCGTGCTTCCAGATCGTCGGCCATGTCGCCGAGGCCGAACTTCTCCAGCGTCTCGCGGGTCGGCACACCGGTGGTCTTGTCCCAGCCGAAGATGTCGTAGAAGAGGTCTTTTGCCTTCTCCATGTCGGCGCGGTCCAGCTTGGTGGTGCCTTCCTCGAATGCCTTGAAGTCGGGTTCCTTGTCGAAGACCCAGTCGCAGATGGCGTCGTGCTCCTGACGGAGGTTTGCGCTGCCGCAGTTCTTCTGGAAGCTGATGGCGGTCATGGCGCGCAGCATCTGGGTGATGCGCTCGCCTGCCTCCTGCAGACCGGCCTGGGTGTAGGTCTCGCCGGTGACGGCGGTCATGAAATCTGCCTGCAGGTCCAGATCGCCGTGGTAGGCCCGCTCCTTGGAGGGAGACTGGGTCATGGGCCACATCCAGTTGCAGAGGGTGGCAGAGTCGTGGAAGTTCTTATCGTTGACGCAGTAGGCGGCCAGCTTTGCCTTGTTCTCGTTGATGGGCGTGTAGGCCTTGGCCTTGTCGTAGCAGCCCTCGCCGAAGAAGTCCTCCATGACCTTCTTGGTCACCTCGTAGGGTGCGCCGGAGCCGGTCTCGCAGACGATCTCGTGGATCATGCAGTCTCTATTATACACCAGATTGTACAGCATGCCAACCTGCCATGCCTCTGCAGGGCCGTGGTGGTTGGGGAAGCCGTTGTACATCAGGTTGGAGTTGGTGGCACCGTCGGTGCGGTCCAGCCAGCTCTTGGGCAGGCCGAACTTTTCCATCATGGCCAGCGTACCCTTTGCGATGACGGACAAATCGCCCTCGCCGTAAGCCATGCGGCGGATGAGCTCCACCTCCCAGCGGGGGTCACCGGCCTTTTCCCATGCCCAGGGCAGGGAGTCGTACTCTTCCTCGCTGATGTACTTGGTGGCCTCCTCACGGGGCATCCGCAGGATCCACAGCAGGTCACGGTTCAGGTTGCCGTAGTTGTCCCACAGGCCCATGTCATCGACGGCGTGAGACCATGCCAGGTTGATGACCATGGTGCCGTCGCCCTCGTACTTGAAGTCGTGGACGCCGTCCGGGTAGACGCGGGTGCCGTACAGCACGGGCATACAGGTGTTGGAGTTGTGGGTGGGCAGGTCGTAATCGGCCAGCGGGTCTACATCATACTCGGTGTAGCAGCGGATGGGGCAGGAGGAGCAGCCGCCGTTCTTCACGGTGTACTCCGCAGCCGGTGCGCCGAAGTCGAAGTAGCCCTTGAAGCAGCGCAGCGCGATCTTGTTGATGTCGTTGTAGGGCTGCTCGCCGGTGTCCACGGGGCCGCCGGGAGCCTTTTTCCACATACGGCCCGGTGCGCCGGACCAGCGGTTCTTGCCGGAGGTGGCGCTGTACTCGGCCCAGCTCTGGGGCTGTGCGGGGACGTTGTGGTTGTTGTTGCCGCCGATGAGGTTGCCCATCATGTAGTTGGAAAGCTCCAGCACCTTCTTGGGGTCGGCCACCTTGACGCTGCCGGTGCCGCGGATGGCCAGGCCCTTCAGCTTCTTGTTGCCCATGGCAGCGCCCAGACCGGCGCCGCCGGAGTTGCCAAAGCTGGTGTTCAGGGTGGAGTAGTCCACCAGATTCTCACCGGCAGGGCCGATGGAAGCGGTCTCGAACTCACGGCCGTTCTGCTCCACCATCCACTTGTTGGACGCGAACGTACCCTTGCCCCAGATCTCAGAAGCATCCTCGAGGGAGACCTGGTCGTCCTCGATGCGCAGGTAGACGGGCTTTGCGGAGATGCCGGTGATGACGATGCCGTCCCAGCCCGCATACTTCAGCATGGGGCCGATGTGGCCGCCCATGTGGGCGTCGATGATGGAGCTGCCCTTGGACCAGGTGGAGCGGAAGGTGACGTTCATGCGGCCGGAGCAGGGCACGCCGGCACCGGTCAGGGGGCCGACGCCGAAGATGACCTGTGCCTTCTCGTCGTAGGGGTCGAGGTCCATGGGAGCTTCCTCATACATGATGCGGTAGGCCATGCCCATACCGCCGATATATTTATGGTACTTTGCGTCGTCCTGCGTGGTGATCTCGCCAGTGGTCAGGTCAACGCGCAGGATCTTGCCTGTCCAGCCATAACTTTCAGCCATTGTTGTTCCTCCTTACAGGTCCATGTAGGCAGCCTGTGCTGCGCTGGTGACGGCGTCCCAGTCCACGATGGACAGAGCGCCGGACGGGCAGCCTGCCACGCAGGCACCGCAGGCGATGCACTTGGACGACTTGCCGGTCTCGGGGTTGACGGTGGGCATATGCCAGGGACAGGCCTCGTGGCAGGCGCCGCAGCCGATGCACTTGTCGGTGTCCACCACACGGATGCCCTGCTCGTTGGTCGTAATGGCCTTCTGGGGACAGGCGTTGCCGCAGGCGGGGTCCTCGCACTGGCGGCAGGTATCCGGGAAGTAGACAAAGCAGTTGTCGTTGCCGGACAGCAGGCCGTTGCCGGCACCGTCCAGATTCAGACGGCGCTGGATCTTCACGCGGCTGATGTAAGAGGAGCACACGCCGTCGTTGGTCAGCGTGCAGTTGATCTCGCAGCGCTGGCAGCCGGTACACAGGTCGGCGTTGACCACCAGCAGGCCCTGGGGCAGCGCCCAGGTAGCCACTGCGCCGCTGTCCACCTGCTTCTGCGAGCAGCCGAAGAGGGACAGCATGGATGCGGAGAGGGTGAGCCCTGCAAGGCTCTTGCCCGAGATCTTCATAAATTGACGGCGGGTCATGTCAGCCGTCAGAAAATCAGTTTTTGCCATAGGTTCCATTCCTCCGTTGAGGTCACTCTGCGCGGAGCACCTCAGTTACATAGAAATACGAGTTGTTGACGATGTTGGTGACGGCGGTCGAGGTGATGGTCGCGCCGGAAAGGGCGTCCACCTCGGTCAGGTCTGCGCTGACAGCGCCGGCACTGGTCTGCCCGGTGGTAAGTTCGGCCTGTGCCAGCTGATAAGCGGCCTGCTTTTCTGCGGACCAGTCCGCATAGGGCAGAGCCTGCTCCTCACCGTCCTGCGCACTCTTGCTCAGACCGGCAGCGTAGAGCTTGCGGCGTGCCACAGCCTCGGCGCTGGTATCCATCGGAGGGATCAGCTCGTCGGCCAGAGGCTCGCCGTTCAGTGCCGAGAGGGTCAGACCTGCTGCGTACATCCTGCGGGTGGCCTCGGCCTCGGGAGAGGTGTCGGACACGTTCCACTGCGCGGGGTCAAGATCCTCCCCAGCAGCGGGCTGCTCCTCCGCCGCACCGGCAGCGGCATAGGCGGCACCGGTAAGGGGGTCGGTCACAGTATAGCTTTTGCCTGCCAGCGTAAAGGGAGCTGCGCCCTGATACTGGGACGTGAACTCCGGGTTGACACACTGGCCGCCGAGGCTGTCCGTCTCTGCCTGCGAGAGGATCTCGACAGCGGAAACATTGCCCTCGGCGTCAAGGGTCACGGCAGTCTGCACATCGCTCTGGAAGCCCTTCTGAGAGCCCTCCACGCGATAGCTGCCGTTGTCGAGCTGGTACACTGCGCTGATGCCGTAGGCGGCTGCATCCGCCTCCGACACCGGCAGCAGGGTACCTGCAACCGTGGTGCGCGCGTGCTGCATTGCGATAAGACCTACCGCCATTGCGATCGTCGCAGCGCCCATGGCTGCGTAGCCCGGCAGCCGCTTGCGCCACAGGGGAACGGGCGCAAACGGGTTGGTTGCCTGCTTCATGTTATCACCTGCCTGTTTTTTTCTGCCCGGGTTTCCCCGGACAACAGTTAAGGCCGCCCCAGCTGCTGCAACAGCGGAGCGGTCTTTTCGTTAATATATTATCATTCGGGCCGGAAGTAAGTCAACGCGAACCGATGTCACCCCGCACTTTTTGACGATGTCAGCGGATGTTTCCGGCCGCAGAGCAGCTGTAAGCCGTATTCTGCGGCCAGCTCCAGCGACTGGACGGTGGGCATGGTCTTGCTGACCAGTGTCGGAACGCCGGCCCGGATGGCTTTGCGCACCATATCCATCGGTACGCGGCCGCTGGTGTAGAGCACGCATTCGCTGAGGGGGACACCGGCCAGAAGCATGCTGCCCACGGCCTTGTCCAGCGCATTGTGGCGCCCGATGTCCTCGCAGGCGCAGAGGATGCGGCCCTCGTGCAGCACAAAGCAGCTGTGGACTGCATGGGTGGCCTGATAAAGCGGCAGGCCCGCGCTCATGGCGGCGGCGAGGGCGTCCACCCACTCCGGCTGCAGGTCCAGATGCGGCACCGTGCGCAGCGGCTGCACTTCCACCGGACTGCCCAGCGCGACATTGTCGGTGCAGCAGCTGGAAACCTCCTGTGCCGCCGCGCGGCGGGCCGTCAGCGGGTGGTTCAGGTAGATATTGATTTTCAAGCCTTCCGCGCAGACGGCAATTTGTTCCACTTCCTCTGCGGAGGCGATCCATCCTTCGGTCAGCAGCCGCCCCAGCGCCAGCTGCGGCAGAAGCTGGGGTGTGCATACCACCCGGAAGGCCGGCTGTTCATTTACATAGATAACTGCGGCGTGTTCTGTTGGAATGGCCGCTTCCGTGCCGTCCGGCATCCGTACGGTTTCAAAGGCGGCTGCTGCGCCGAAGAGGTCGTTTATCTGCATGGGGGGTCCTTTCTCTGCCCATTGGGGCAGGGGGGTTCTGTTTGATGGGTGGATCTGGCGTTTCGCAAAGCCCTGCCTTTGAACGGAAAGAATCAAGTCCTCTTATCCGCTGCGCACCGCCTGACGGGTTGCGTTTACTGATTTTTCTGCAGCCCCTTGGCAGGGCTTTGAAAAATCAGAACGCGGCCCCAACAGCTCCTCCCTGTTTCAGCCGCAGGCTGCGGTCGTCGCTGTTGCTGTTCAAGTCCTCTTATCCGC
>OODT01000646.1_pt1 | contig 32869 bp, 26 predicted proteins | sample 1671841 | NCBI WGS metagenome assembly OODT01 (sample SAMN06348198, study PRJEB24527) | human gut metagenome | biome: human gut; feature: ankylosing spondylitis patient; material: feces | host: Homo sapiens | place: China | collected 2015-10 | reverse complement strand
AAGGTCTTTCACCCACCTATGAGCAAGCTCATGTGGGCTTAGACCTTTTGACCCTGGCATCTATATTATTGAACTATGGACATGAAAATAAGGAGAAAAGAGAATGGCAAAGAAAATGGATGCCCGCCAGTATATCAGGATCAGGGGAGCAAATGAAAATAATCTGAAGAATATCGATGTGGATATTCCAAGGAATGAACTGGTTATTTTGACGGGCCTGAGTGGTTCGGGAAAATCGTCTCTTGCATTTGATACGATTTATGCAGAGGGGCAGAGAAGATATATGGAGTCACTGTCTTCTTATGCAAGACAGTTCTTAGGACAGATGGAGAAACCGGATGTAGAGAGCATTGAAGGTCTTTCACCTGCAATTTCCATTGATCAGAAATCGACGAACCATAACCCGCGTTCTACCGTTGGAACTGTGACGGAGATTTATGATTATTTCCGTTTATTGTATGCGAGGGTAGGAATCCCTCACTGCCCGAAATGTGGACGTGAGATTGCAAAGCAGACGGTGGATCAGATGGTGGATCAGATCATGGCACTTCCGGAGCGGACGAAGATCCAGCTTCTGGCTCCGGTCGTAAGGGGAAGAAAGGGAACGCACACCAAATTATTGGACAGAGCGAAGAAGAGTGGTTATGTGCGTGTCCGTGTAGATGGAAATCTGTATGAACTGTCAGAGGAGATCACACTGGACAAGAATATCAAGCATAATATTGAGATCATTGTGGATCGGCTTGTAGTTAAACCGGGGATTGAGAAGAGGCTGACAGATTCTGTGGAAAATGTGCTGCATCTGGCAGAAGGATTGCTGATCGTAGATGTAATCGGCGAAGAGTCTATGAATTTCAGCCAGAGTTTTTCCTGTCCTGATTGTGGGATCAGTATAGAAGAGATAGAGCCGAGAAGTTTTTCATTTAATAATCCGTTTGGAGCGTGCCCTGAATGTTTTGGACTTGGATATAAGATGGAATTTTCGGAGGAACTTATGATACCGGATCCGTCGCTGAGTATCAATGAAGGTGCAATCACGGTTCCTGGCTGGCAGTCCTGTGCGGATAAGACCAGCTTTACCAATGCAATCCTGCAGGCTCTTTGCAGGGAATATGATTTTGATCTGGATACACCTTTTCAGGACTACCCGAAAAAAGTACATGATGTTCTGATCTATGGAACCAATGGAAAAGAAGTGAAAGTGTATTATAAAGGGCAGCGGGGAGAAGGCGTTTATGATGTCGCATTTGACGGACTGATCAAGAATGTGGAACGCAGGTATCGTGAGACCGGTTCGGAGACAATGAAAGCAGAATATGAGACTTTCATGAATATCACCCCATGTTCGGCATGTGGTGGTCAGCGGTTAAAGGCAAGTGCATTGGCAGTAACCATAGGTGAAAAAAATATTTCAGAGGTCACAGCCCTTTCTATAGAGAAGCTTCAGAAATTTCTTCAGGAACTGCATTTGACGGAGACGCAGCAGATGATCGGTGGTCAGATCCTGAAAGAGATCCGTGCAAGGATTCAGTTTTTGATGGATGTAGGACTGGATTATCTGACGCTGGCGAGGGCAACAGGAACTTTGTCGGGGGGTGAAGCACAACGTATCCGTCTGGCGACCCAGATCGGTTCAGGACTGGTTGGAGTTGCTTATATCCTTGATGAACCAAGCATTGGACTGCATCAGAGAGATAATGATAAGCTTCTTGCGACATTGAAGCATTTGCGGGATCTGGGAAATTCTCTGATCGTGGTAGAACATGACGAGGATACTATGCTGGCAGCAGACTATATTGTAGATATTGGACCGGGAGCCGGAGAACATGGCGGACAGGTTGTTGCCACAGGAAATGCACAGGAAATCATGAAAAATCCGGCTTCTATAACAGGAGCTTATCTCAGCGGTAAGATTAAGATTCCGGTTCCGACGGAAAGAAAAGAGCCAAAAGGATGGTTAAAGGTGATTGGTGCAGAGGAAAATAATCTGAAGAAGATCAATGTCAGTTTTCCGGTCGGTGTACTGACCTGTGTGACGGGAGTATCAGGTTCAGGAAAAAGTTCGCTGGTGAATGAGATCCTTTATAAAAAGCTGGCAAGAGAACTGAATCGTGCCAGAACGATTCCGGGTAAGCATAAAAAGATAGAAGGACTGGAGCAGTTTGACAAGGTGATCAATATAGATCAGTCACCGATCGGACGCACGCCACGTTCCAATCCGGCAACTTACACCGGTGTATTTGACCTGATCCGTGATCTTTTTGCGTCTACACCGGATGCGAAGGCAAGAGGATATAAAAAAGGAAGATTCAGTTTCAATGTAAAAGGCGGACGATGTGAAGCCTGTGCAGGGGATGGAATCCTGAAGATTGAAATGCATTTCCTGCCGGATGTCTATGTGCCTTGTGAGGTGTGCGGGGGTAAGCGGTACAACCGGGAAACGCTGGAGGTAAAATATAAAGGAAAGAGTATTTATGATGTCCTAAATATGACGGTGGAAGAAGCGGTAGAATTTTTTGCACATGTACCGTCGATCCGGAGAAAGATGGAAACGCTGAATGATGTGGGACTTTCGTATATCCGTCTGGGTCAGCCATCCACGGAGTTATCGGGAGGAGAGGCACAGAGGATCAAACTTGCATCCGAGCTGAGTAAACGCAGTACCGGAAGAACGGTTTATATTTTAGACGAGCCGACAACAGGGTTACATTTTGCGGATGTTCATAAACTGACAGAGATATTACGCAGACTGACAGAGGAAGGAAATACAGTGATCGTAATTGAACATAATCTGGATGTGATAAAGACTGCGGACTATATTATAGATATCGGACCGGAGGGCGGAGACCGTGGTGGAACCGTTGTAGCATACGGAACACCGGAAGAGGTGGCAAAAAATAGCAGATCCTACACTGGAAAATACCTTGATGCAATTCTAAAGAAAAATAAAGACGAAATTAAAAGAAAAAAAAGTCCAAAATATATGCAAAAAATGACTACCAATTTTTGAAAAAGTTTATTATACTAGGTGGTACGGAATAAGACCCTTCAGGGGAAAAGGACACTTGAATGATAAAAAGTAAAAAGCGTTTTAGAAGGGAGATTAAATTATGTCAGTAGATCTTGGTATAGATTTAGGAACGGCCAGTGTACTGGTTTATGTAAAAGGAAAAGGGGTTGTGCTGAAAGAACCATCGGTAGTTGCATTTGACCGGGATTCAAATGTGATCAAAGCCATCGGAGAAGATGCAAGGCTGATGCTTGGACGCACACCGGGGAATATTGTTGCAGTGAGACCACTTCGTCAGGGAGTTATCTCTGATTATACAGTGACAGAGAAGATGATCAAATATTTTGTGCAGAAAGCATTGGGAAAGCGTCTGTTCAAAAAGCCGAGGATCAGTATCTGTGTGCCGAGCGGGGTGACAGAGGTGGAGAAGAAAGCAGTAGAAGAAGCAACTTTTGCTGCGGGAGCAAGAGAAGTACATCTGATTGAAGAACCGGTAGCAGCAGCAATCGGTGCGGGGATTGATATTTCCAAGCCATGCGGTAATATGATCGTAGATATCGGAGGTGGAACGGCAGATATTGCCGTGATCTCTTTGGGAGGAACAGTCGTCAATACATCAATCAAAGTGGCAGGAGATGATTTTGATGAAGCCATTGTCCGTTATATGAGGAAGAAGCATAATCTTCTGATCGGAGAGAGAACAGCCGAGGATATTAAGATTAAGATCGGTACAACGTATCCGCTTGCCGAGGAAGAAAAAATGGAAGTACGCGGAAGAAATCTGGTAACCGGACTTCCGAAGACGGTAACGGTAACTTCATCTGAGACGGAAGAGGCATTAAGAGAGTGTACGGGTCAGATTGTAGAGGCAGTCGTATCAGTATTGGAGCAGACACCTCCGGAACTTTCTGCCGATATTCTTGATCGTGGAATCGTGCTGACCGGAGGCGGATCACTTCTTCGTGGACTGGAAGAACTGATCGAAGAGAAGACCGGGATCAATACGATGACAGCAGAAGATCCGATGAAGGTAGTGGCGATCGGAACAGGAGAATTTGTTGAATTTATGAGCGGCAGAAAAGACTATTAAGTAGAAAAGCTGCTTTGAGTGAGGGGTGTGGACAGATACTGCACTCCTTTTTTGTTATTGAATGGAAAAGGAGAAAAGGAACGGACGTGGAAAAAGTAACAGGATATGTAGAGCACATCGTGTTTCGGAATGAGGAAAATGGATATACGGTATTTCATTTGGAAAATGAAGACGGAGAAGTAACGTGTGTGGGGAATCTGAATTTCATCACAGAAGGAGAAATGTTGGAATTAGAAGGAGAATACGTGAATCACAGCGTATATGGCAATCAGTTAAAAGTTTCGGCATATCGCGTGAAAGAACCGGAAGATCTGGTTTCCATCGAACGTTATCTTGGATCTGGTGCGATTAAGGGAATCGGTCAGACCATGGCTTCAAGGATCGTAAAAAAGTTCAGGGAGGATACATTCCGTATTATAGAAGAAGAACCGGAACGGCTCGCAGAGATCAAGGGAATCAGTGAACGGAAGGCGATGGAGATCGCTTCGCAGATGGAAGAAAAAAAGGATATGAGAAAATCCATGATCTATCTGCAAAAATATGGAATTTCGACCAAGCTTGCAGCAAAGATCTATCAACGGTATGGAATGAAGGTGCATCAAATTCTGGAGGAAAATCCGTATCGGCTTGCAGATGATATCGAGGGAGTCGGATTCAGAACCGCAGATGAGATCGCGGCAAGAATCGGGATTCATACGGATTCAGATTACAGGATCCGGAGTGGATTGTTTTACATTTTGCAGCAGGCAGTTGCAGAGGGGCATATCTATCTGCCTGAAGAATTACTTTTACGCAGGGCAAAGGTTCTGCTTGGAATTGAAATAGAAGATATTGAAAAGTATATTATGGATCTGTGCATGGAGCGGAAGACCGTGATGAAAGAGAAAGACGGAAAAGTGATTGTCTATCCTGCACATTATTATTATATGGAACTGAATACGGCAAAAATGCTCAACGATCTTGATATTGATTGCCAGATGCCAGAAGATATGATGGAAAAAAGACTGAGAGCTGTGGAAGAAAAGGAAAAGATAGAACTTGATCCGCTGCAGCATAAAGCGGTGATCGAGTCGATCAAGCATGGACTTCTGATCCTGACCGGAGGTCCGGGAACAGGAAAGACTACGACGATCAATACAATGATCCAGTTTTTCGAGAGCGAGGGATTGAGCATTCTTCTGGCGGCTCCGACGGGACGTGCGGCAAAGCGTATGACTGAGGCAACCGGATATGAGGCACAGACGATCCACAGACTGCTGGAAGTGAATGGAAATCCAGAGGAGGAGAGTACAGGCGGATTTTTGAGAAATCGGGAGAATCCACTGGAGGCAGATGTGATCATTATAGATGAAATGTCTATGGTGGATCTGAATCTGATGCATGCATTATTGTCTGCAGTAGTACAGGGAACAAGACTGATCCTGGTAGGAGATGTGGATCAGCTCCCATCCGTCGGACCGGGAAGTGTTCTGAAAGATATTATTTCTTCAGAACGATTTCATGTTGTGACGCTGACAAAGATTTTCCGGCAGGCAGGAGAGAGTGATATTATCATGAATGCACATAAGATCAATGCAGGAGAACCGGTAGAATTAAATAAAAAGAGCAGAGATTTTTTCTTTGTCAAATGTGATGAGGCAGATACGATCATAGGGGGAATCATTGCATTAATCCAGAGAAAACTGCCGCAATATGTGCAGGCACATCCCAATGAGATCCAGGTGATGACACCGACAAGAAAAGGTCTTCTGGGAGTAGAACGAATGAATGTGATCCTTCAGAAATACCTGAACCCGGCAGACGAAAAAAAGACGGAACGGGAGATTAACGGAAGGCTGTTCCGTGAAGGAGACAAAGTGATGCAGATAAAGAATAATTATCAACTGGAATGGGAAATCTGTACCAGGTTTGGTCTGACGGTAGATAAAGGAATGGGTGTTTTCAACGGTGACATGGGTGTGATCTCAGAAATCAATGAGTACAAAGAAACGGTAGAAGTAGAGTATGATGAAGGAAGAAAAGTGAAATATGGATTTGACATGGTGGATGAGCTGGAACTGGCATATGCGATCACAGTACATAAATCCCAGGGAAGTGAATATCCGGCAGTGATTCTTCCTCTTTTGCCGGGGCCTAAATTATTATATAACAGAAATCTTCTGTATACTGCTGTTACGAGAGCCAAGAAATGTCTTACAATTATAGGGAGTGATACAACATTTCAAGAAATGATCAGGAACAAAAGCGAACAGGAAAGATATACCAGTCTTGCAGAACGTATCGGAGAGTTCTGAAAAAGAGCGGGAAAAAAGTAAAGGCAGTGATTCTGAATCTGCTCTATCCCGGACGATGTATTTTTTGCGGAAAAGTCGGAGAGAGTATCTGCTGCCGTTGTGAAAAGAAAATGATATGGATCAGAGAACCACGTTGCATGCGTTGCGGGAAAATGCTGAAAGATGAAGTGGCAGAATATTGTGAGGACTGTGCAAAAAGGAAATCTTATATCACACAGGGAAGGAGCCTCTGGCTGCATCAGAAACCGGTATCGGATGCATTATACCGGTTTAAGTATCATAATAAACGATGTTATGGATTAGTCTTTTCGGAAAAACTGGCGGAAAAATATGAAAAGAAACTGAAAGAGTGGAAGATTGGGCTGATCCTGCCAATTCCGCTTCACTGGAAAAGGAAAAGAAAAAGAGGCTATAATCAGGCGGAAATCCTGGCACGTGAACTGGGAAAGAGAACCGGGATTGCGGTGTGTACGGATCGGTTGCTGAGGATCAGGAATACCCGCCCACTGAAGCTGTTTGACAGAAAAGAGCGGATGGAAGTACTGCAGGGAGCATTTGCAGTGAGGAGCAGCAGCGATTTTCCTGAAAATATCCTGCTGATTGACGATATTTATACATCAGGAAGTACGATGGAACATGCTGCAGGAATATTAAAAAGAGCAGGTGTTCAAAATGTCTACTTTTTAACGGTAAGCATTGGACAAGAAAGATAGGTATATGATATACTAAAATATAAGATGCCAGGGTCAAAAGCCCCTGACTATGATACCTACGGATTGTTACGCACTACGTGCTCCCACAATCCTACCCAACATTCGCATATCGTGGTGCTTACGCCCCACTTTTATGCTCATATTGGGGCGGGTCACAAGGTCATTCTACCACTAGTGTGCGAGCACACGTGGTGTCAGACCTTTTGACCCTGGTATCAAATATAATTAAGAAAAGAACGGAATTATTTAAGAGAGGGCATGGACGCGGATATGTTGGATGAGAACAGGATACGTCTGATGACGAAGCTTGCGATTTGCGAAAAAAAGGGGATAGAAAAGGATATACAGATCAGTGGATATTATAAAAAGGATTATGCGAGCCTGAAAAAATGGATTACGCTGATCGGGATCACAATCGGATATGGACTGGCAGCAGCATTATTTGCAGTATGTGCATCAGATACGTTATTAGAGGATCTTACGTTTATAAAGCTGGTATTGCTGGGTGTGATCGTGGTAGGAGTCTATCTTGCGTTACTGATTTTGTATGGAATCGGGGCTGGATCTTTTTATAAAAAGAAGCATCAGAAAGCAAAAGAGAATGTAAGAAGTTATTATAGAGGTTTGGTAAAACTGGAAAAGGTGAGCAAAAGGAGAAAAGCAGAGCATGAGTAGTATACTTGTATTAAGAGAACGGTTGAAGCAGATTTATGCTTCCTATTCTATTTATATCCAGAAGGCGGCACAGTTTCTGCTGGGACTGTTTGTGTTCTGGCAGATCAATTCCAATGTTGGATTTATGAAGAACGCCGCATCCATTTTCTGCACATTAGGGCTTGCAGTTGTCTGCACTTTTTTCCCTGTGATTATTATGGTACTTGCGGCTACGGCATTGATCCTGGTACATTTTTATACATTGTCATTGCCGATTGCAATCGTATCAGCCGTTATTTTCCTTCTGATGTATATTTTTTATTTCAGATTTACACCGGAAAAAGCGTGGCTGATCCTGGTGAGTGCATTGGCATGTGCGTTGAAGATTCCATTTATCATACCGGTTCTGTTTGGACTTCTTGGAACTCCGGTGTGGGTTGTACCTGCATCCTGTGGAGTGATATCTTATTATATGCTTCATTTTGTTAAGGGATCAGCTACGGCATTAAAAGAGACAGATGGGCTGACAAATGGTCTGATGAATTTTGCAAAGCAGGTGATTGCTGGAAAAGAGATGTGGCTGATGGTACTGGCTGTAGCAATCGGAGTACTGGTTGTGAATCTGATCCGCAGCCGTGCGGTGGATCATGCGTGGAAGATTGCATCTTTTGCAGGGGGAGCGGTATGCATAATCATTGCGACAGCGGGAAATATGGTATTAGAACTTCATATTTCTTATGGAACGATCATTCTGAGTTCGATTATCGGAATCCTTCTTGGATTTGTATTGGAACTGGTTTTCTTTTCGGTGGATTATTCAAGAACCGAGAGAGTACAGTTTGAGGATGACGAATACTATTATTATGTAAAGGCTGTTCCAAAGGTTGTTGTTGCAACCCCGGAGAAGACAGTAAAGCATATTACTGAGCATACGCAGGAAAAAGAAGATAAAGATGTGGGAGAGCAGGAGGAACAGGAAACGGAGTGGGAAGAAGTGAAACGAAGAACCGATGATCTCCTGCTTACGCAGAGCCTGAGCCGGGAATTAGGACTGGATAACGATCCAAATAAGAGACAGCCGTAATGAACCGGTAACCGGGAGAAAAGTAAGGCGGTGTAACTTTTATGTTAGCTGGAATTAGAACGTTTATAAGTAATTATACAAATGGAATGTATTTTCCACATATACAGATTATTGATATCATTGAAATTCTGATCATTACAGTGATCGTGTATGAGATCATGCTGTGGATCAAGAATACAAAAGCATGGATGCTGTTACGCGGCATCCTTATGCTTGGTGCGTTTATTCTTGTAGCGTGGATCTTTCAGATGAATACGATCCTGTACCTGGCAAAGGCATCGATCAATGTTCTGGCAGTTGCGGCGGTTGTTGTATTTCAGCCGGAACTGAGAAGGGCTTTGGAGAAACTTGGCGAAAAGAATCTGTTCAGTAATATTAATCCCTTTGATAAGAACAGGGAAAATGAACGGTTCTCAGATGAGACGATGGAAGGAATCGTACGTGCGTGTTATGAGATGGGAAGTGTCTGTACGGGTGCTTTGATCGTCGTAGAGCAGGCAATCCAGTTGACGGAATATGAAATGACGGGAATTGAGCTTGACTGTAAAGTGTCTTCCCAGGTGCTGATCAATATATTTGAACATAATACGCCACTGCATGACGGAGCCGTGATCATCAGAGGAAACCGTATTACTTCGGCAACCTGTTATCTGCCGTTGTCTGATAATATGACAATCAGTAAGGATCTTGGAACGAGACATCGTGCAGCTCTGGGTATGAGTGAGGTATGTGATGCACTGGTGATCGTAGTATCGGAAGAGACGGGACTGGTTTCAGTTGCAAGCGGCGGCAGATTATCCAGGGGAATCAATGCAGAGGAACTCAGAAAAGAACTGAGCCAGATTCAATATAGAAATTCCGATCCTAAAAAGAAGAAATTCACTATAAGGAAAGGATGGCACAGATGATCAAGAAGTATAAACTGACAACAAACCTTTCATTAAAAATAGTTGCATTTGTATTTGCTGCATTTCTCTGGCTGATTGTGGCGAATGTGGATAATCCGGTTGTACGCAATACGTATGCAAATATTCCGGTAACGATTGTGAATGAGGATGTGATCACGCAGGGCGGAGAAGTTTATTCGGTATTGGATGAGCAGAATGTCAATGTAGTAGTTTATGCGAAACGTTCTGTTATTCAGCAGATTTCATCAGATGAGATTGTGGCAACAGCGGATATTAAAGAAATGGATGCCCATACAGGACTGATTCCGATCAAGATCACGATTCCATCACACAGTGGGGAATATCAGTCAGCAGAAGCGTCTCCGAGAAATATCCAGATCAAGACAGAAAAGACCGGAAAAGCCGTATTTACGCTATCAGTCAGTGCGACAGGAGTTCCGAGAGATGGATATATGACCGGTGAAATGAAGGTGAATCCGGAAAAGATTACGATTACCGGTGCAGAATCCAAGATCAGTCAGATTAAAAAGGCAGAAGCAAAGATCAATGTGGACGGACTTTCAAAAGATACGGAAGTAGAGGCAGAACTGGTGCTTTATGATGCGGCAGAGAACGTCATCAGTCAGAGCCAGTTGAGTAATAACCTTGGAAGTGAGGGAATTACCGTGGATGTGGAAGTTCTTCAGAAAAAGAGCGTTCCGGTACAGTTCAGTGTGTCAGGAGAGCCGGCAGAGGGATATCGTTATACGGGATGCACCAGTGAACCTGCCAGTGTCCAGATCTGTGGAAAAAGTACGGCTCTTGCGAATGTAACGGAGATCACAGTTCCGGGTTCGGAAATGAACATACAGGGAGCTACTGAGAAAGTGGAGAAGACGATTGATATCAGCAAGTATCTTCCGGAAGGAGTTTCACTGGTAGACGATGCAGCTAAGAATGTGACGGCAACGGCAACCATCGAGGAAGATGGAACCCGGACAGTTGATTTTATGGTAGCTTCGATCAAAATCCGGAATCTGTCAGATTCCCTTCAGGTTTCTTATGAGCCGGATGCAGAAGTGATCCTCACGTTCAGAGGAAGTCCGAAACTGCTGGAGGCATTGGATGTGAGCAATGCGGTTTCAGTTAATCTGCAGAATTTTACAAAGCCGGGAACGTATGATGTTCCGGTTGATGTAGATCTGCCGACAGGAGTGAGCCTGAGCGAGAAAGCAGTAGTGAAACTGACGCTGACAGAGAAGGAAGAACAGGACAGTTCAGAAAGTCAGGATTTATTTAAGGAACAATAAGGGAAAGTTAAAAAAGTCATAAGAAAAGTCAGATAGAATAGGAGAATCAGGATGGTAAGCGGCAAAGTTGTAATTAAAAATCCGACGGGTCTGCATTTAAGACCGGCGGGACTTTTCTGCAAGACAGCAATGCAGTACAAGAGTAAGATAACGGTTCACAAAGAACTCCGCCATGAGGAGATCACCGCAAATGCAAAAAGCGTATTAAGCGTGCTTGGTGCATGCGTTAAAAGCGGAGATGAGATCGAGATCATCTGCGAAGGTGAAGATGAGGCAGAGGCACTGAAAGCAATGCTTCAACTGGTTATGGATGGTTTGGGAGAGTGAGAAAAGAAAGAGAGGATACAAGGAGATGAGTCAGGCAACTCTGGTAATCATGGCTGCGGGAATGGGAAGCAGGTTTGGCGGAGGTATCAAGCAGCTTGCACCGGTAGGCCCTAATGGTGAGATCATTATGGATTATTCGATTTACGATGCGATGGAAGCCGGATTTGATAAAGTGGTATTTGTCATCCGTAAAGATCTTGAGGAAGAATTTAAAAAAGTGATCGGCAACCGGATCGAGAAGCAGGTGGAAGTGGCATATGCATATCAGGAATTAAAAGATATTCCTGAACAATATCAGGACAAGTTTGCTGAGAGAAAGAAACCATGGGGAACAGGACAGGCAATTCTTTGCTGCAAAGAGGTGGTTGATTCTCCGTTTCTGGTGATCAATGCAGATGATTATTATGGAAAAGAGGCATACAGAGAAGCTTTTGAATATTTGACAAAGAAAATCCCGACTGATATAATGCAGATTTGTATGGTTAGTTTTGTTTTGAAGAATACATTGAGTGACAACGGGACAGTGACAAGAGGAATATGCAGGGTCAGTGAAAACGGAATGCTTACAGATATCAGAGAGACGCATGATATCGCCAGAACCGAACAGGGAGCAGGTGTGCTGACGGATGGAAGAATTGTGAAAGAACTTGATGCAGATGCAACTGTTTCCATGAATATGTGGGGGATGACTTCGGAGTTCTTTGAAGTTCTGAAGAGCAGGTTTGACAGTTTCCTCAATAAGACTGAAGCGGAGGATCTGAAAGCAGAGTATCTGTTGCCAACCCTGATCGGTGAGCTGCTGAGTGAACATCAACTGGAAGTCAGGGTATTAAAGTCTCATGACCAGTGGTTTGGTGTGACTTATCAGGAAGATAAAGCAACGGTAACAGAAGCAATTCAGAGATTGATTTCCAGGGGAATTTATCCATCCCGGTTGTTTAAATAGGAATAGGTGAAGGAATTCTAAGATGGAGAGACAACGAAAGACAGCGAAAAATACATCGCATAACAGAAGAGGCAGAGTGAAAGAGTCAAAAAGATCAAAGAGAAACCGGTTTGGAACGGTATGTATTGTGATTCAGACGATTGCAAGTATTGCTTTGATGATTGTACTGAATCTTTTGGGAATGATTCCGTTAAAATATCTCATTCTTGTAGCGGTATTACTTTTTTTCTTCTGGTGTATTACTTTAAATTCCCAGGTTGCGAGAAGAAAGAAAGGTACGTTTGGGAAAGTTTTTAGTTTATTATTAACGTTCTGCTTATTTATAGGATCTTATTATGTGGCAGAAGCCAATGATATGATCAGCAGGATCACCGGCGGAAATTATAAAGTTGATAAGATGATCGTTGCTGTAAGGGCAGATGATCCGGCAGAGACACTGGAAGATGCGGCTGATTATACGTTTGGTGTTCAGTTTAGCAAGGGATCTGACAATATGCAGGCAGCAGTATCTGATATTCAGAAGCAGATTGGTTCGGAGATACAGACAACAGAGTGTGATTCAGTACAGACTCAGGCACAGCAGCTTCTGGATGAGGAAGTGGATGCTATTATTTATAATGGAGCATACACCAGTCTGATGGAAGAAAATGTGACGGATTTCAGTAAGAAGATAAAGATCCTGTATACATTTGATATCCGTGTACAGCTTGATTTTGGAAATTCGGGTGCTACAGATGACAGTATTACCAAAGAACCATTTACTATTTATATCAGTGGAATCGATACTTATGGTGAAGTAAGCGAGACAAGCCGGAGTGATGTGAATCTGATCGCAGTTGTAAATCCGAAGACCTATCAGATCCTGCTTGTAACTACCCCTAGAGATTATTATGTTCCAATTCCGGGAATTTCCGGTGGACAGAAAGATAAGCTGACCCATGCCGGAATCTATGGTATAGATGCTTCTATGCGTACATTGGGTCAGTTATATGAGACAGATATTAACTATTATGCAAGATTGAACTTCACGTCCCTGATTGATATTGTAGATACGTTGGGGGGAGTTGATGTATATTCGGAACTTGCATTCCAGACGGGAAAAGAGTCTGGTTGTATTGTGGATGTTCAGGAGGGCTGGAATCATCTGAATGGTGAGCAGGCACTGGCATTTTCAAGAGAACGGCATGCACTTGCTGACGGAGATAACCAGAGAGGAAAGAACCAGCAGGCTGTTCTGACTGCGATGCTTAGAAAGTGCCTTTCCCCAACTATGCTTCTGAAGGCCGGTACGATCATGAATCAGGTAAGCAGTGAGGTAGAAACCAATTTATCCCAGGCACAGATTAATTCACTGATTAAATATCAGTTGAATAAAAATGCGACATGGACGATTCAGTCCGTTGCAGCTACGGGAACAAATGATAAAGGATATTGTTATTCCAGTGGAGATAAACTTCTATTTATCATGGATCCAGATGAAGATGTTGTTCAGAAAATCATAGATCTGGCAAATGTTGTTGAAGAGGGTGGCACATTGGAAGATGGTGAGTCCCTAAATTAACCAGATTGGATAAAAAGCCAGAGAGAACCATGAAAAAATGAAACTTTTCTCATTTTTTCATGGTTCTCTTTTTGTCATATTTGTGAACTTTCCAAAAAAATAGTGCAAATGCTCAAAGATATGTTATAATGGCGAATAGTATGTGAAAATTAAGTAAAAATTAAGAAAAGCTAAAGAAAAGAGAACGGGAATGCAAAAAGCTAGTTCAAAAAGAAAGGTAAGAAGCCAGAGAAGAGAAATGAAAGAAAAGCAACCGTCAAAATGGAAAGAGATCCTGTTGAAGATTTTATACTGGGTGGGAGAAATACTGACTGTTTTTTTAGCCGGACTCAGTGTACTTTTGGCATTAAGTGTAAGATGGATGTTCGCAACCTGGACAAATTTGTCGATGGATGAACTGGTGTATCATCTGACAGCACCTTTAGACGGTACAAATACGGATATGATATGGGATTATGTCCGTGTCTGTGCTGTCCCGACAATTCTGGTGATTTTCTTCCTTATTTTGATCCTGATAGCATGGAGAAAAAAAGAAAAAATACATCTGTTCAGAGGAATCATCAACCTGGTCGCACTGGTCGGGATTATTGTGATGTTGGGATATACCTGGACAGAACTGGGAGTCGGAGATTATCTGAAAGATCAGAATACAGAATCAAAGTTTATTGAGGATGAGTATGTAGATCCTACGGATGTTGAAGTGGTTTTCCCGGAACAGAAAAGAAATCTGATCTATATTTTCCTGGAATCAATGGAAACGACATATTCTGATGTTGATGATGGAGGAGCATTTGATGAGAATGTGATTCCTGAGCTTACAGAAATCGCACAGACCAATGAGGACTTCTCAGGAGCAGATCCAAAACTGAACGGAGGATATTCTCTGGCAGGAACTACATGGACAATGGGAGCGATGTTCGCACAGACATCAGGACTGCCGCTGAATATTTCTATTTCTGCAAATGATATGGACACGCAGGATAGCTTTTTCCCGGGAGTCACGACACTGGGAGATATTCTTTCAGATGCAGGATATACACAGACGCTGCTGATCGGGTCTGAAGCACAGTTTGGTGGCAGAAAGCTGTATTTCCAGGAACATGGAAATTATGAGATGGAAGATTACAGCTATGCAATAGAAAATGGTCTGATCCCGTCAGATTATAAAGTGTGGTGGGGATATGAAGACCAGAAATTATTTGAGTTCGCAAAAGAAAAGCTTTTGCAGCTTTCCCAGGGCGATGAGCCATTCAATCTGACTATGCTGACAGTCGATACTCATTTTGAAGATGGATATGTATGTGAGCAGTGTCCGACAGAATATGATACGCAGTATTCTAATGTTATGGCATGTTCCAGCCGTCAGGTAGGAGAATTTCTGAAATGGATTCAGCAGCAGGATTTTTATGAAAATACAACCATTGTGATCAGCGGAGATCATCCGACGATGGACAGTGATTATTGTGCGGAGATCGATCAGGAAGGAAATTATGACAGAAGGGTTTTTACGGCTTATATCAATGCAGCAGCCTATGCACAGGATCAGCAGGAAAGAACCTATTCAACCTTCGACAATTTCCCGACAACGCTGGCAGCACTGGGCGTACAGATTGATGGAGACCGGCTGGGACTTGGAACGAATCTTTTCTCGGGAACGAAGACGTTACTGGAAGAATTTGGCAATAGTAAAGTGAATGCCGAGTTGAAGAAAAAGTCTGAGTTTATTGAAAAATTATCCGCTATGGATAAGACGAATGATGCACTTCTGATCCGTGAAGGAAAAATGAATGGAGCGGATGCGGATATTGATATGACGCATGTTGCAGAGGGATATATTCCGGTAGCGGTCACAAATGTGTCTGATTCCATCGTTAATAACCTGCAGGGACTGGTTCTGACCGTATGGACGGAAGACGGACAGGCGGATGTGACATGGTATGAACTGAATCCGGATGAAGAAGGAAATTATGCAGGCGTTATAGATCTGAGCCGGTTTAATTATAAGCCAGGAACTTATTATGTAAATGTGCGGGCAGTAGAACAGTCCAAGCGAGAATATGATATTAATTGTATGGAGATCAATGTTCCCTGATCTTTCATAAAATTTTTCTAAAAGAGAGCGTGTTATGCTCTCTTTTATGTTATAGTAAGAAAAAAGACGGATGAACGGGCAGCAGTCAGAGGCGGTACTTTTTTTGAAAAAGTCAGAAAATGGATGGGGGATTACCGAAATCAGAGTGTGATGGAATAAGAAGCACCGGTTAGACAAATAAAGCAAGTTAGTATATAATAAAAAAGTTACAGTAAAAATTGCTTTTGAAAAGTATCAGTAAAGAAGAAAAGCGTGAAAGGCAGGAAGAAAAGTTATGGAAGCAAAGCAGATGCAACTACAGAATTTCTTCATTTTTTTGATGGACTGTATCTGTATCGTTCTTAGTTACATACTGGCAAGTTACCTGAGATTTGGAAACCTCTGGGGTGGATATACGAAAGGAATCGTACTGTTGCGTATGGGTATTCTGCTGATGTCCATTACTCTGGTCTATTTCATTTTTAATCCAAACCGTAACTTTTTCAGCAGAACGAAGAAGCAGGAGCTGATTGCTGTATTCAGAAATATACTGATCATGGGTGCTACGATCAGTATGGCAGCCTTTTTAATGCAGGATGCACAGAAGTATTCCAGGCTGGTATACGGATATTTTTGCGGGATTGATTTTGTTGTGATGTGTGTAAGTCATTTATTGTATAAAAAATATATGAATGATATTTACAGTAAGGGGATTGGTGGAAGAAAGGTTCTGATCCTCACATCAGCAGACCGGGCTGAAGGAATCTGTCAGAATATCCAGGTAAATAATTCGTGGAATATTAAGATCGTTGGGATCGTGCTGGCAGATGGGCAGGAAAAGAAGGAAATTGCAGGTATTCCGGTCGTATGTGAATATGGCGATATGTTGGAATATATCCGCCGGAATGTGGTGGATGAAGTATTTGTACACCTGTCCTCTCAGACGAATCTGCCGATTAATAAGATCATTAAAGAACTGGAAGTAATGGGAGTTACCGTGGATCTGAACATCAATGTGTTTGAAATGGAAATCCCGGTTCAAAGAGAGATCGAGCGGATCGGAAATTATTATACCGTTTCGTTCAGTCCAAAGATCCATTCGTTTAAGCAGATCTTTTTTAAGCGGGTGATGGATATTGTCGGAGCGATCGTGGGACTCCTGATCACGGGGATCGTAACGGTGTTTCTTGCACCGGCACTGCTGATTGAATCACCCGGACCATTATTCTTCTCACAGGTGCGTGTTGGAAAGAATGGAAGAAGATTTAAAATATACAAATTCCGTTCCATGTATATGGATGCGGAAGAGCGGAAGAAAGAGCTGATGTCTCAGAATGAGATGGAGGGTCTGATGTTTAAAATGGAGAATGATCCGCGGGTGACAAAAGTTGGAAAATTCATCCGGAAGACAAGCATTGATGAACTCCCGCAGTTCTGGAATATCCTGAAAGGAGAGATGAGCCTGGTGGGAACAAGACCGCCTACGGAAGATGAATTTCTGCAATATGAAGGATATCACCGGAGAAGACTGAACATGACACCGGGACTGACCGGATTATGGCAGGTGAGCGGCAGAAGTGATACAAAGAATTTTGAAGAGATTGTCGCAATGGATGTAGAATATATCGATAACTGGTCATTGAAGGAAGATATCAAGATCTTATTCAAAACGGTCGGGGTCGTACTGAAAGGAAAGGGTGCAAGTTAGTGATGGAATGTAAAAAGATCGGACTCGTAGGCTCAAGTGGAGGACATCTGACCCACTTATATATGCTGAAACCATTCTGGCAGAAAAAAGACCGTTTCTGGGTTACGTTTGATAAAGAAGACGCAAGAAGTCTTCTGGATGGAGAAAGAGTGTATCCCTGCTATTATCCGACCAACCGGAATCTTAAAAATCTTCTGAAAAATACAGTGGTTGCGTGGAAGGTACTCAGAAAGGAGAAACCGGATCTGCTGATCTCCTCAGGAGCGGCAGTTGCAGTTCCTTTCTTTTATCTGGCAAAGCTGATGGGAAAGAAGCTGATCTATGTGGAAGTTTATGACCGGATCGATAAACCGACTCTGACGGGAAGACTGGTTTATCCGATTGTGGACTGCTTTATTGTGCAGTGGGAAGAGCAGAAGCAGGTATATAAAAAGGCAGTAAATCTTGGAAGTATCTTTTAAGGTCGGAAGGAAGCGGAATATGATATTTGTTACAGTAGGAACTCATGAACAGCAGTTTGACCGGCTGGTCAGATGTGTGGACAGACTGAAAGCGGAGGGAAAGATCACGGAAGAGGTCATGATACAGACCGGTTTTTCCTCTTATGAACCAAAGGCGTGCAAGTGGAGTAAGCTATGTTCTTATCAGGAAATGAATGAATATATGGATCAGGCAAGGATCGTGATCACGCATGGAGGACCAAGCAGTATCATGATGGCTCTTCAGCGTGGAAAGATTCCGATCGTTGTTCCGAGGCAGAAGAGGTATGAAGAGCATGTCAATGATCATCAGGTGGAATTTTCCAGATTTATTGAGGAAAAGCAGAAAAATATTATTGTTGTAGAAGAAATTGATACATTAGAAAAAATGATTACTTCTTATGAAAAGATGGCTGCTGCCCTTGGTCAGAAGCAGTGCAGTAATAATCAGCTGTTTAACGAGAAATTTGAAGCAATCGTAGATAAATTATTTGAGGGAAAAAGAAGATGAAAAAAGCAGGAATCCTTTCCATGCAGAGAATTTATAATTATGGCTCGTTCCTGCAGGCATATGCACTGAAAAAGATGCTGGAAGAGTGTGGTGTAGAAGTAGAATTTGTTGACTATCATCCCGGAAAATGTATCCTTCCATCAAAGGAAGCCACAGGGATGAAAAGAAAAGTACAAAAAGGCCTGGAAATTCTTCGGATGAAAGGCAGATTGCGAGATAAAGTCCAGTTTCTGAAGTATAAAAAGAATTATGCCGGAAAGAATTATCCGGTATTGGGACTGGAAGAGAAATATAATTATACTCCGAAACTGGATCTGCTGGTGATCGGAAGTGATGAGGTTTTTAACTGTATCCAGGATAATTCTAATGTCGGATTTGCACCGGAACTTTTTGGGGCAGGGCATCAGGCAGACCGGCTGGTGAGTTATGCAGCTTCTTTTGGAAATACGACGCTGGAAAGCCTGAAAAAGTATCAGGTGGATGAACAAGTAGCACAATGGCTGCGGGCATTTGATGCAATATCGGTGAGAGATGAAAATTCCAGAAAGATCGTACAGGAACTGACCGGAAAAGATCCGGTCTGTCATTTAGACCCTGTGCTGGTTTATGATTATCCGGCAAATCTGCCAGAGACAAAGGCAAAGATTCCTCTTGATCCTTATATGATTCTTTATGGGTATTCGGGCAGGTTTAATAAAGAAGAGGCAGGAGAGATCCGTAAATATGCGAAAAGAAAAGGACTGAAGATCTTATGCATCGGAGGAATCCAGAGTTGTGGGGACAAATTTATTGATTGTTCTCCGTTTGAGATCTTTGAATATTTTAAGTATGCGGAATCGGTTGTGACGGATACATTTCATGGGACGATTTTTTCCGTAGTCACGCAGAAAAAATTTGCAACTTTTGTGAGAAAGAACGGGTATGGAAATTCGGAAAAGCTGATGGATCTTTTAAAAAGACTGGGGCTGGAACGACAAATCGTGACTGATACGAAGAAGCTTGGAAAAATCCTGAATCTGACGGTTGCATATGAGCCGATTGCAGAAAAAATCAAAAAAGAAAGGAAACGGAGCTACTCGTATTTAAAGGAAATGATAGAGAAAGATGCAGAAAAGTAGTCAGAAAAATATCAGTATAACAGGAAAAAAATGCGTTGGATGCAGAAGCTGTGAGCAGGTCTGCCCGACCGGATGCATTGTATTTGAGCCGGATGAGGAAGGATTTTTGTATCCGAAAGTGGAAGAAGAACAGTGCATCCGTTGTGGAAAATGTCTCAGGCATTGCCCAGTTCTTCTCAGAAGAGAAGAAGAGAGGAAGCCAGAAATGTATGGCGTGCGGAATAAAAATGCAGAGCATTGCAGCCGTTCGGCATCTGCAGGTGTGGCAGATATGGCTGCACGTGAAATGATCGCGGCAGAAGGCAGTGTCTTTGGCTGTGCTTATACAGACGAATGGAAAGCAGAACATAGAGAGATTCAGGCAGAGGAGGATCTGTGGAAGATCCAGTCTTCTAAATACGTACAGTCTGATATCGGACGGTGCTATGAGACTGCAAAAGCAAGGCTGAAAGAGGGGAAAAAGGTGCTGTTTACAGGAACTCCCTGTCAGATTGCGGGTCTTTACGCTTATCTTGGAGCAGAAAAGGAAAATGAGAATCTTATTACCATTGATCTGATCTGCCATGGAGTACCGTCTCCGTTGCTTTGGGAAAAATATCTTAATTATCGGCAGCAAAAAATGGGAGGCAGGGTGACCGAGTGTAACTTCCGTGATAAAGGGAAGAAAGGCTGGGGAACCAACCTTCGGATCAGGACAGAAAAGAAAAATTCTGTCCGGCCGTTGAGCTTAGACAGGTATGGAATCCATTTTCTGGAGGGAGACTGCTACAGGGAAAGCTGTTATCAGTGCAGGTATGCCAGTACGGACCGTGTAGGAGATCTTACCTGCGGAGATTTCTGGGGAGTGGAGAAAGTGCAGCCTCAGTTTCTGGATACCAGAGGAGTCTCAGTGGTTTTAGTCAACAGTGAAAAGGGAAAAGCCTTTTTTGAAAAAATAAAAGAACAGGCGGTTGTGCTGGAAGTGAAGCCGGAAGAGATCCTTCCATTTCAGGGAAATCTGGTACATCCGACCAGAAGACCAAAGCTACGGGATACCTTTTATCAGGGAATCAATGAAAATGGGTATATAGAAAAGTTAAAGGTAGGGCTGCGGTTATCAGAAAGGATCAAGGCTCTGCTGCCAAAAAAAGTGACGATATTTTTGAAAGGGAAATTAAAATAATGAAGATCCTGATCATTCATACAATGGCGATCGATTATAACGGTGTAACAGATTGTATTGTTCATTATTTAAAGCATATGAATCGTGAAGGAATAGAATTTACGATCCTTTCTACGGTAACAGTACATCCTGATTTTGACAAATTATTTCAGGAGCTTGGATGCAGGATGGAACGGATAGAAATAAGAAAAGAGCATCCGCTCAGATATATGTTCAGACTGGCGAAACTGGTCAGAAGGGAAAAATTCGATATCGTGCATGCACATGGGAACAGTGCGACGATGTTTTTTGATATGGCAGGTGCAAAGCTGGGGGCCTGCAGGATCAGGATCGCACATGGACATAGTACCAGTTGCGGAAATCAGAAACTGGACAGACTTTTGAGACCCTTCTTTTATCATTCGTATACGCAGGCGGCTGCCTGTGGGAAAAAGGTGGGAGAATGGTTGTATGCTGGAAGAAAATTCCGGATTCTTCCAAATGGAAGAGAACTGGAGGCATATAGGTTCAGGAAAGATATAAGAAGAAAGATAAGAGAGACTTATCAGTTGGGAGAGACATTTACGATTGGTCATGTGGGAAGATTCAATGGACCGAAGAATCAGAAATTTGCCCTGGAAGTTTTTGCAGAGCTGCTGAAGGAAGAACCGGAAAGTCATCTTGTATTTATGGGAGACGGTGCTTTACTGGAAGAAGTGAAAGCACGGGCAGTCAGACTGGGAGTAGCGGAGAATGTGACGTTTACAGGAAGTGTGAAGAATATTCCTGAAATGCTCTCAGCTATGGATGCGATGATCTTTCCAAGTGTGTATGAGGGAATGCCGCTGGTCGTGCTGGAATGGCAGGCAGCCGGACTGCCGTGTATCGTGTCCGATACGATCACGGATGAGTGTGATGTGACAGAGCTGGTGTGCAGAATATCCCTGAAAGCTGACAGAAAAGTATGGGTCGAAAAGTTGAAAGAGATCCGACAGAAAAGTGATGAGCGTAATTGCACTTTGTGGCAGCAGAAGCTTAAGGCAGCAGGATTTGATATCTGGGAAGATGCAGAAGAGCTGAGAGAATGGTATCAGGAGCTGAATAAAAAAGACTGAGAGAAAGGGAGCTGAATCTATGATAAGTGTGATCATGCCGGTTTATAATGTGGAAGATTATGTCGCAGAGGCAATCGAAAGCGTGAAGCAGCAAAGTTACGGAAAATGGGAACTGCTGCTGATTGATGACGGATCAACGGACGCAAGTTCAAAGATCTGTAAGGTATACTCTGAAAAGGACAAAAGAATACGCTATATAAGGAAAGAAAATGGAGGCGTTTCTTCGGCGAGAAACCGGGGGCTGCTGGAGGCAGCGGGAGAATGGATCTATTTTATGGATGCGGACGACTGGTTAGATCCAAAATGTTTTAAGACAGCTATGGAGTATCAGAAACAGGAAAATGTGGATATTGTGAGCTGGAATTATTATCGGGTAGAAGGAGACTGCAGTGTCAAAGCTCTGGCAGTCTGTCCGGAAAGGTTCGTTGAGACTGTAGGTGAAGCATTGATCCGGGAAATTTTATTTTATGGATATGGAGATCAGAGTGAACGGAAGCATGGATCGATGAGATCTTTATGTATGCGGGTGATGAGGGCTTCGATGATCAAAGATCTGAAATTTTTCGAAGACATTAAAATTGGAGAAGATGCCCTTTTTTGTGCAATGTCATATCAAAGAGCCAGAAAAGCTGTATTTTTGAATGAATATTTGTATTATTACCGAAAAGTGAGTTCATCTGCTGATCAAAGGTTTCATCCGGATATTGAAAAAACATTTGAAAACCTGCTGAAGCATACTTATGAGTTCCTTGAAGAAGATACAAATCTTTCAGCGAAGGATACCTGTTATACAGGGCTTGTATATGACTGTATGGCACGTGCTTTGGAAAAAAAGTTTGTTCATCGGGAAAATCCGGCAGGGTACAGAGAAAGGATTTTACAGATCAGAAGATTTGCGAATGATCCTTGGGTAAGAGCGGGAATTTGGCACAAGTTTGACGGAACTGTATTTAAAAAGAAGCAGAAGGCGGTTCTTTTCTGCATGAGATTCAGATTATACCAAGGTTTGTATCTGTTACAGAAGATCAAAGAGTGGAAGAAAAATAAAAGGAGCAGGTAGAAAATGCAGGATTTGATCAGTGTTATTGTCCCGGTATATAAAGTAGAAAAATACTTAAAGCGTTGTGTGGATTCAATCCTTGCACAGACCTATCCCTGTCTGGAAGTGATCCTGGTAGATGATGGTTCACCGGATGGGTGTCCGGCAATCTGTGATGAATATGCCAGAGAGGACAGGAGAGTCCGGGTGATCCACAAAGAAAATGGAGGACTTTCCGATGCCAGAAATGCAGGAATTGATGCTGCAAAAGGAAATTTTCTCGGATTTATTGATTCAGATGACTATGTGCATCCACGATTTTATGAATTGCTGCTTCAGGCTCTGAAAGAAGAAGGAGCAGATATTGCAGGATGCGATGTAAAGAAGATCTATGAGACAGGAACGGTCGAAGAGGAGGAAAAGGAAGCGGTTCGGAGCGAAATTTACAGTGGAAGAGAGGCCACGGCAAATCTGTATGATGCACAATTGTATCTGAGAAGCGTGGTTATATGGAATAAGTTATATAAAAAAGAATTATTTAAAGACGTTCGTTTTCCAAAAGGAAAGCTTCATGAGGATGAATTTACGTCGTACAGACTTTTGTATCAGAGTAAGTCAGTTGTATATATAGATCGAGCATATTATTTTTATTTCCAGCGTGAAGATGGGATTATGGGACAAAAGCAGAAAAAGATCAGTCCAGTTGCACTGGAGGCATATGAGCAAATGGAAACTTTCTTTCGTGAAAAAGGGGAGAAAGATCTTCTTCAGATGATGATGTACCGGTATCTCAGTATGGTTCGCCGGTATGCTTCAGATGCGGTGAAAAGCAAAGATGAAGAGGAAGTAAGGCTGGGAAGATATTATGATAAGAAGTTCCGGAGAGATTACAGAAAATATATTTGGAAAATAAGGAAACCAAAAAGAAAATTCCGTCTGTGGATGTATTATCATTTTAAAATATGCATCTGATCAGGAAAAATGAAAATTTGAAAGGATATTAAAAATGAAACAAACAAATAAAAAAACATTTGCACTAAATTTAACCCAAGAGTATAAAGTGGGAATTCTTGCAACCTGGATCATTGGTCTCTTTGCACATGCCTATCGTTTCTTTAATTTTTTACCTATATGGGACAGTATGTACAATTTTACAGGGACGGGTGCAACTTATACATCGGGACGATGCTTTCTTGATTTTTTTAGCAGTCTTTCCTCTCAATATGATATGCCATGGGTGAATGGTGCACTATCGCTTTTTTATATCAGTCTGACAGTGATGCTTTTGATCGATTTGTTTCATATTAGAAAAACTGTCAATATTGTGCTGCTTGCTGGTTTGATTGTATCATTTCCAACAATTACCTCCAGCTTTGCTTATATGTTTACTGCAGATGGCTATATGATTGCTTTTTTTCTGGCTGTAGCCGGTATTTATCTTACATGGAAATATAAGTATGGGATACTTCCGGGAATGTTGTGTATTGGATTAAGTCTGGGGACTTATCAGGCCTATATCAGTGTTTCTTTGGTTCTTATTTTGTTAATAGTAATCCGTGACATTTTGTTTGATAATTACACATTTCAAAGATTGTTAAGAAGAGATTCTAAATATCTGCTTACAGTTGTAGGAGGAGCCGTCTTTTACGAATTAGTATCTTCTATTATTAATTGGATTCTTGGAATTACCCTAACAGACTATCAGGGAATTAACAAAATGGGGATACTTACCCTTGCACAATACAGAGAGGCTTTTCATAAAGCAAATCGTGCACTTATGAAGTTATGGTGTTTGACGGATGGATTTGTGACAACAAATAAATACGCATTAGCCAATGAAGCAATTGTTTGTGGTATTATATTAGGTACTTTTCTGTTGGTTTGGAAAAAGAAAATTTATAAGAATATACCTTGTCTTATTATTCTGGTAGTTGCAATTATTGCTTTACCGATAGCGGCTTATGCGGTTTATTTTGTTTCTCCGGATGTGGTGTACCATGTATTGATGGAAATGGGGGTAAGTTCTATTTACTTACTGTTAATTCTTTATATGGAACATGGAAATTGGAAAACAGAATTTGAAAAAGGGTTAACTTACATAGGGGTATTAGTTTTATCTTTCTTTGTGTATTTCAATTCTGTAAATGCAAATATTGCATATAACAGCATGAATCTCAGTTACGAAAAGTCATATGGTGTATGCAGTAATATGCTGGATCGTATTGAAGAATTAGATGGCTATCCTGAACTTGATAAGATTGCAATTATTGGAGAATATCATGCTTTTTCAAACGGAATTGAAGATAATGCACCTTATATCACTGGTGTGAGTCAGGATATCTTTCTGGGTGCGGAATATCATTATCTTGCTATGTGGAATTACTGTTTCGGACGGCAGTTTGAATCTGTAGACAATAATGTAAAAGATAATATTATTGCCAGTGAAGATTACCAAAATATGCCCAATTATCCTGCAAGTGGAAGTATCAGGGTAATCAATGGAATTATCGTTGTTAAATTGGGTCAGTAGATAAAAATATATTCGTTTGCAAAAATCTAGGAGGCGATCTTTCATATATTTCTTGGATTGAGAGGGGAAGCCGGATTGCATTCAAAGAAGACATATGGTATCATGAGGGGTGATAAAGTTTTGTTATAGTATATGATTATAGGAAATATGGGGCATAAAGAATGAAATACAAAAAGATTATCGGCTTATTATTAACAATATGTCTTGCAACAACGTTGAATGGTGTTCCAGTTATTGCGATGGAAAGCGATTCGGTGATTTATAGTGGATCTGGTGAGAGTGAAATAAATAGTGAATTAACGGATACTGTAATAGCAGATAGGGGAGAGACTTCAGAAGAAGTAGGTCCGCAGGAGAATCTGAGAGAGAACAGCTGGCGGTATCAGAATGGTGAGCTGATCAGTAATTCCGTGTCAGCTTACAGTAATGAAAGAGCAGCTGCGAATGCGTGGACAAAAGTGAACGGCAATTTTATCAGTTCTTCAGGTGAAATCATTCCGAATGCGATTGCAAAAGGAATTGACATCAGTTATCACAATGGAACGATCAATTGGGATAAAGTAAAAAATTCGGATGTAGATTTTGTGATCATCCGTTGTGGATATGGGGATAATTATACCAGTCAGGATGATAAGAAGTGGCTGGAGAATGTACAGGCATGTGAGAGAAGAGGCATTCCGTACGGTGTCTATATTTATTCCTATGCCGAGAATGTTGCACAGGCACAAAGTGAGGCAGACCATGTACTGCGTCTGATAAGAGGACATAAATTAAGTTATCCGGTTTTTTATGATCTGGAAGATGAACCGACAACCGGAAAGCATACGAATCAGGAAATACTGAATATGACCAGGACGTTCTGCACGGCAATTCAAAATGCCGGATATAATGTGGGGGTTTATGCGAACAAGTACTGGTTTACATCAAAGCTGACAGATTCTTATTATGATACCCTGCCAAAATGGGTAGCCCAGTACAACAGTAAGTGTACTTATGCAAAAGAATATATGATGTGGCAGTGTGCGGATAACGGAAGAGTGAATGGAATTGGCACAAATGTGGATATCAATTTCCTGATGAAAAGTTCCTGGAACAATAGCGGAAATAACAGCGGAAATAACAGCGGAAATAATAGCGGAAATAATAGCAGCGACAGTAAACTGAATGGCTGGCAGATGGAAGGAGGGAAAAGGTATTATTATCAGAATGGTTTCAAAGTCTGCAATCTGGGGATAAAGATCGATGGCTACTGGTATTATTTTGATGCCAGTGGAGTAATGAAGCAGAATTATTGGAGACAGAAGGATGGTCAGTTGTATTATTATGATGCAGACGGACATATGTATCAGAATGCCGGAGCACAGATCGATGGCTATTGGTACTATTTTGATGCCAATGGAGTCATGAAAAGAAATTTCTGGAGAGAGAAGGATGGCTTACAGTACTATTATGATGCAGATGGACACTTAAGCATGAATATAGGATTGCTGCTCCATGGCTACTGGCATTATTTTGATCAGAATGGAGTTATGAGGATAAATTACTGGCGTCAGAAAAATGGACAGAAGTATTATTACGATGTGAATGGACATATGTATCAGAATGCCGGGGTACAGATCGATGGCTGCTGGTACTATTTTGATGCCAATGGAGTCATGAAAAGAAATTTCTGGAGAGAGAAGGATGGCTTACAGTACTATTATGATGCAGATGGACACTTAAGCATGAATATAGGATTGCTGCTCCATGGTTACTGGCATTATTTTGATCAGAATGGAGTTATGAAGATAAATTACTGGCGTCAGAAAAATGGACAGCGGTATTATTATGATGCAGATGGACATATGTATCAGAATCAGGGTGTTGAGATTGGCGGTTACTGGTATTATTTTGACAACGATGGCATAATGAAGGCAAATTTCTGGAGAAAGAAAGATGGAGACAGATACTATTATGATGCTAATGGTCATCTGGTAACGAACAGGACGATGGTGATCAATGGTGTTACTTATAGATTTTCCAGTAGCGGAAAGGTAATCTGACTATGAAAATAGGAATTGTGACAGTAGAAAAATCAGCGAATGTAGGGTCTTTTCTGCAGGCGTATGCCCTGCAAAAGGTACTGGAAGCATGGGCGCATGAGGTGTATTTCGTATCAGCAGGGCAGGAAAGCTTTTTTAAAAGAGAATATTGCTGGTTTATACCTAAGAGAGGAAATTTGAAATATCCAGTCAAATTCATCAAAAGAAATCTGGACGGATTAAAAAAATATAAGCTCTTTGCTCAGGATCATAAAAAATTAAAGACCTGGGATAAAAAAGAAAAATTAGATCTTTTTATTTTGGGCAGTGACGAAATCTGGAATGTTCAAAGAAAAATTTTTCAGAATCCGATTTATTATGGAAAAGATCTTTCTCCTGTCATTTCCTATGCGGTCAGTGTCGGAGACTCAGAAGGAAAGGATTTTCTTCCTTTTCATGAGGTGACAGAGTGCATCAGAAAAATAGAATTTCTGTCAGTGAGGGATGAAAAAAGCTGTGAAGCAGTGAAAAGAATAACCGGAAAATACCCGGAAAAAGTATGTGATCCTACATTTTTACTGGACACAGAGGCATATACAGAGCCTTATGAGGACATTTATCTGAAAGAGAACCGTTATATACTGGTCTACTTTTATAATGGTTCCATTTCTGTGGAAATAAAGAAAAAGATTCGTGAGTATGCTCATGCGAAAGGACTGAAAGTAGTCTCAGCTGCATTGTATAATGACTGGTGTGATTATCATGTAACGTGCAGACCGACACAATATAATGATATAGTAAGAAGAGCGGAGTATGTGATCACAGGGACATTTCATGGAAATGTATTTGCAATACAGAACAGAAAAAGGTTTATCACAATTCCTTTATCTGAAAAGGTGAGAGATTTGATCTGTAATTTTGGATTGCAGGACAGAATCCTGGAGTTGGATGATCTGTCAGGGGAAACTATGGAAGCAATCCTGGAACATCAGAATATGGATTATGAAAAAATAGGAAAAAAAATTCAGAAGATGCGACAGTCATCTCTGGAATTTTTAAAAAATGCATTGGAGAATTATGATAGCTCAGATATGTGAAGAATCAAAATGCACAGGGTGCCTTGCGTGTATGAATCTTTGCCCGTGTGGGGCAATAACCTGTCAGGAAAGAGAAGATGGAAATGTAATTCCGCAGATTGATCCTGAAAAATGCATAGAGTGCCATCGTTGTGTTCAGGGATGCCCGGAGAATCATGTGAAAGAAAAGCATGAGCCAAGGCAATGTTACGCTGCATGGCAAAAAGACAGGAAAGAAAGAAAGTACAGTGCATCAGGAGGAATTGCATTCGGTTTTTATAAAAGATGGATACAGAATGCAGGGATTGTGTATGGTGCTGCCTTTAATGAAAAAGGGATCCTAACCCAGCAAAAAGCAGAAACGTTGGAAGAAATAAAAAAATTCAGAGGATCTAAGTACGCACAAAGCCATACAGGATTTGTCTATTCTGATATTGGAAAAGAGCTAAAAAAAGGGGAAAAAGTACTTTTTATCGGAACACCCTGCCAGATTGCCGGATTAAAAGCTTATCTGGGCAAAGCTTCAGACGCACTGGTGACGATAGATCTGATCTGTCACGGGACTCCTCCGATGAGTTATCTGGAAGAGTATATTAAGGAGATAGCAGGAGCAGAAAAAGTGGATCGTGTCTCATTTCGTGGCGAAAAAGATTACCATATGGTTTTTTATAGTCAGGACCGAGTAGTGTATTCGCAACGTTTCCGTAAGGATTTGTATTATACGGCATACTTGCAGGGAATTATCCACAGAGAAAATTGTTATAAATGTGAATATGCAGACAAAAGGAGAATTTCGGATCTGACAATTGGTGATTTTTGGGGGATTGACAGAAAATCTTTAAAAGTTCCATATAAGGGGAAAATTTCAGTCGTGCTGGTGAACAGTGAAAAGGGCAGAAAGTTTTGGGATCTTGTAAAAGATGAATTTATTTACGAAGAGCGTTCGCTTGAAGAGGCTGTCAAAGGGAATGTCCCACTTCAAAGACCGGCCGCACTTCCGAAGGATCGGATGAAATTCATTGAAGTTTACAAGGAAAAAGGCTTTATGTCTGCTGTAAAGACGCCAGGTGTACAAAAGGCGATAGAAGAGGCAAAAGTCAAAGATAATTTATTTTACCGGATTTTGGGAAAAATAAAAAGGAGATTCAGATAAATGATCAGTATAAAGCGACCCTATATTGAAAATGAAAATGGAAAAAGTCGTTTGTGTGCAGAGATTGCAATTGCTCCGGAGATTTATGAAAAGTGGAAAAAGCAGATTGGAAGCCGCAGAGAATATGCGGGATATGAAAAAGCGTACAGTTACGGGAAAGATAAATTTCAATTATGGTATGAAGTAGAAGACCGGTCAGAGCAGATCCTCTGCCAGGAACGAACAGATGCATTTGTAGTTGCAGTGTTGTATTTTGCGATGGTAACAGGTGAGGACATTGAATATGAAGGTGTTTTATCGAATGAGTTATATCATAATCTGAATACGAATCTGATCCCGATGCATTGCAATGAAAGAAGTGGGTTGAAACCGATTCGGATCATCGGGAGAACAGAAAGCAGGAAAATAGAAAGTCTTGATAAAAATGGTACAGGTGTAAGTCGCGGGGTTGATTCATTTGATACGATTTTCACCTATCTTGCTGAGAACATGGATGCAGAGCACAGATTAAACTGCCTTACTGTCTTTAATGTGGGATCCTACAATAATATGCCAGATCTGCGGGCGAGAAAAACCGGGATGATGACGCTTGATGAATATAACGAAAAAGCAGAAAATTTTTTCTCCCATGATGTTGAGAAGGGCAGGCAGATAGCAAAGGAACTTGGAACAGATTTTATTGCAGTAAATTCCAATATTAACAGTCTTTATCAGGGAGTTTTTCTGGAGTTACACGGCTATTCAAATAGCTCGGCTGTACTTGCAGTTCAGAAGTTGTTTTCCCATTATTATTATTCATCTGCAGGTGAACCTGAGAAAGCCAGATGGGGAGTTGAAGAAGCTGCATCGGATAATGTGCAGTTCTTTTCGACGGAAAGTCTCCAATTCTATCTGGCACGTGAAAATGTGACAAGAATTGAAAAAATACAGCATATATCGCAGCATGAGACAGGAAGAAAAAGATTGCATGTCTGCTGCGATGAGACAGAGAACTGTGGTAAATGTGGGAAATGTTTCAGGACGCTGCTTATTTTGGAACTGATTGGAAAGCAGCCTGAATTTAAGGAAAGCTTCAAGGATACATCCGCCTATGAGAAAAAAGGGTGGAAAAAATATGTCTGGATTTTAGATAAAAAAGATCAGGATTTTTTCGCAAAGGATATTTATGAATATATAAAAAGGGAAAAAATGAAAATTCCAATGATAGCAAAAGCCTATCATTATACATTACCTGTAAGAAAGGTGATTCATGCAATCAGAGGAGACTGGAAAGGATAGAGGATGTCTAAGTCTAGGGTAGTAAATTCAGCAGTTAATACGATATTTAATTTTTCAGTAAAATTATTTGATTTTGGAATAAAATTTGTATTACGTACAGTATTTATTTATACACTCGGAATGCAATATGTAGGAGTGTCGGGCCTGTTTACGGATATTTTATCAGTTTTGTCTTTCGTTGAGCTGGGGATAGGCAGTGCGATCACTTATGCGTTATATAAACCACTGGCAGAGAATGATGAAGAGAAGCTCGGCAAATTGATGCATTTTTACAAATGGGCATACCGGATCGTTGCACTGGTGATTCTGATCTGCGGTCTGCTTGTTGTTCCATTTTTATCGAAAATTGTTACCAATGTGCCGGATATTAAAGAAAGTATTACGATTATTTATATTCTTTATTTATCTAATACGGTCTGTTCGTATTTACTGATCTATCGTTCTACAATTTTATCTGCGAGCCAGAAGCAATATGAAATATCAAAAATTTCAATCTGCATTTCGATGATCAAGTGTACGATTGAAAGTATTTTACTGGTAGTTTTTAAGAATTTTATTTTCTATCTGCTGCTGGAAATTTTATTTTCTGTCAGTCAGAATATCTGGATTTCGAGAAAGGCAGAAAAATTATATCCAAATGCTTTTCAGAAGAGTAGTGGGAGACTAAGCAAAGCTGAGATCAAAAAGCTTTTTAAGGATATCAAGGCACTTTTTCTGTATAAAGTTTCAAATGTAGTTCTGAATGGAACAGACAGTGTGATCGTGTCTTCATTTCTTGGAACCGGAATGGTCGGTATATTAGCCAATTATAATATGATCGTAAAGAATATATATAATCTTGTGCTTCAGGTATTTACTTCTACTTCTGCCAGTATCGGAAATCTTGCAGCAACAGAGGATGGAAAGAAGCAGTTTAAAGTCTTTAACGCCATGCAGTTGATGTGCTTCTGGATTTTTGGGTTATGCACTACAGTATTATATGTAAATGTAAATACATTTATGAAAATCTGGGCAGGAAAAGAAAATTTATTTGGAACAGCTACAGTACTGGTTCTTATTATTGATTTTTATCTAACCGGGATGATGAGTACAGTCAGCCATTTCAGAACGTCCAATGGTCTGTTCGTACAGGGACAGTATCGTCCATTGATCATGTCGATCATCAATATTGTAGTGTCGGTGTTTCTTGTGAAAAAAATTGGAATTACAGGAGTGATTTTGGGAACTGTAATATCCAGACTGCTGACTCAGATATGGTATGATCCGTATCTGATCTATAAATATGTATTTAAACATTCATTTTCGCATTATCTGAGGCAGATTGCGATATATACTGCAAGTACAGCAGTAAGCTGCCTGATATGTATTGAATTCAGAAATATGCTGATGATCCGGAACAGTTGGATCGATCTTATTGTAAACGGAATTTTTAATGTGATAGTTTTTAATGGAATTTTTCTTTTAATTTATGGAAGAAGTGCGGAATTTGTCTACTTAAAGAATATAGGAATAAATTTATCAGGGATGATTGTGAGGAAAATAAAAAGGAGATAAATCAAAATGAAAAATAAGGCAGTAATTTTTATGATGTCGATGGTACTTGCGATGGGGAGTGCAGTGCCAGCCCATGCAGATACAGAGATTTCGGAGAACAATGATCTTGCAGAAAATGGACAGGGAGTTTCTGAGTATGCGAATGGCTGGGTAACAGGTGACAATGACACATTTTTTTATATTGACGGAATAAAGCTTT